>Ga0123355_10014282_pt1 | contig 12409 bp, 6 predicted proteins | sample TergutEmb28metaG_3_FD_89872 | JGI IMG/M metagenome (GOLD analysis project Ga0123355, IMG submission 89872) | Embiratermes neotenicus P1 segment gut microbial communities from Petit-Saut dam, French Guiana - Emb289 P1 | ecosystem: Host-associated > Arthropoda: Insects > Digestive system > Gut ...
GAGACCTAAGGACCTGTCCAAGGCTATAATGGGATAGCTATACCTTTTATCTCTTTATAATTGGGGAAAAAAAAAATTATGCATTAATTTGGGGGGGGGGGGTGCCCGGCACGAGTGATAACAGTTGCCGCACCTGACAGGAATTATGAACTTCAGAAAAATCACAATTATTTATTGAATTTCATTGTATATGGCTCAAGTAACTTCGTTACGCGCGGAAAATCAGATATTTTTCAATTATAATATTAATTTTGCCACCGTTTGGACTGTGCCTCCTGGGTCGCGACACACCTTGTAACCTCCCCACAAGCTACTCCGCTGGTCGCCATGTAGTTGTCAGTCGACTGCTTGTGTTGTTAAAAAATCAGCCTTTGTAACACGAAATAATAAATACTAAGAATTCCGTTATAAACAAATTTTACTGTCAGTAGTACCTTCTCATGGGCCGGGATAGCGTAGCTGGAGGGGCGGGGGTCGAATCCCGGTGGGGGCGAGATTTTCCGCACCCGTCCAGACCGACCCTTGGGCCCACCCAGCCTCCTGCACAAGGGTACCGAGTCTCTTTCCGGGGGGTAAAGCGGCTGGAGCGTAGCGTTGACCACCCACCACCGTCTAGCGCCGAGTTTAAAGGAAGAGTACAGCTGTAACTCTGCTTCCCCTCAGGGCCTTCATGGCCTGTTCAGGTTCAACTGTACCTTTGTACTTTTTACTGCCTTCTGCTACGTTTGTCACGATGAACACGAGCGTCTGATAGCTCTGTGCGCTGGACAATCGGAAGCGTGCATTTTTTTTTTTTTAAATTTTGAATGTTCCTGAGTTCCATCCCAGTATGGAGTCTTTAGTCATCCTCACACTTCTCTCACGGAACCTGAATAATACATTTGCCGCTTAATCGTTTCCATGCTCATTTCTTGAAACATGATACGCCGTTTCTGCTTCTGGAATGTAGACCGCCGCTGAACCGTCGTAAACAGGACCCGCGTAGTGGAACGGCTGAACGGATGTTGGTTAACCCGAAAAATGACAATTAAGCTATCAAAAAGGACGAAAATATAGCATAGAGTGAAAAGTAATTACCGGTATTCATAAACATTACAATGATTTGTCAATAACAGACACACCGTACAGTAACAATATTTAAATATATTGTAGTGATCTTCTTTTTCTTCTTCTTCTGAATCTCCGCAGGTTTAGGCTACTGATCCTTTTCCTGTCTTTGAAGATTAATTTAGCTCCGCCATCTTATTCTCTGTCTCCCCCGATTTCTCGTGCCCGTGTGTTTGTATCTCAGGGATTGCACACACACACCCTCTCCCTCCTCCCCGGCCCGTTTAGAATCAGCACGGTTAAGGCAGAGTGTTGGTAACGAGAGCGTAATGTTTCCGTAGCAATCAGTAAGTCAACGTGAAGGAATGGCACAAGAAACGTGTCCTTGCATTGACACTTCAGACATAAAACAGTCCGTGGTTCTGAACGAGATATCTTTCTCCGAACGTGTGACAGGTTTAGGACATCAGTTGTCACTTTGCACTGCATTATATGTGCTTATAAAATGAATCTACAGAACTGAGAATCAGCAACAACTGTCGACTACGTCACGTGGCATGTAGCATCTTTTCTCATTATGAATTTAGTCCCGGCATTTTTTGATCAAGCCTCATGCATACACGGATAGATGTTTATTGGGCTCTAAATCAGATCATTTATAGGCAGATTATGCAAGGCTTCATATTATTGTCTTATTTGCAGTTAAATAAGGCTGCTTTCACATGGGCCTCTTTGTGGACGAGCCACTAGTGTTCTACCTACAGCAACGCAAGTTGCTGGGAAGGACATTCGTAGCCCTCACGTCATAGGCCAAGCCTCAAGCTCTGCGAATATTTCCACATCAAGCACGGTGCCTGTATTCATTCGGAGCACTGCTGTGGCTCGTCTGAACTGTGTTACTTCCGTAGTCCAGCTGAAGGAAGAGTTCTAGGCTCTGGCTAGAGAGAGCCACCGCTCGGCCACATTGGCTGTCGCCTAGCCACGTAGTGTTTCGTTTGGAATGTTCCGTAAGTCCCAGTGTCCTGGCAGTCGCCCACAATTGGATGTCCGGGCACTGAGTGGACCGTGTGAAAGCGGCCCAATTTTACAGTGGTTGCTCTCGCTTAGACGTGCATTCGGTTTTATTCTATCGACATATGCGTGTAACAAGAATTGTGATGTAGATTTGTGTTATCTGGTAGTTACAAAGCTTGTCAAAATTTTGGAGCAGTTTGTTGTATTAGCTCCTGTAGACAGTTGTTTGCGTCCTTGCATCTGATCAGTGTTTGGGTGGTCGTACAGAATTGCGTTATTGCAGGATGTGTCTTGAGACGGAATAGATGCTAACGCAAAGAATAGCCATTAGTAATTTTAAAATACAACAGACTAAATTCAAAAGTCGAAATGGACCGTGTGAACGCACTTAGTTTTTCTTATTGTTCGTGACGCGAAGAAATGGTAAGTTAAACACCTGTACCTTAGCTAATGCTTTAGTCAGCAGTCAGACTGGAACTAATAACTGAGGGAAGTGTAACGTTTGTATGAACGATATATTGTGCCTTTCGAACTGATGACCAGCTCATCTCTGCTGTGTCATTGGTGCTCAGACTTCAGAACTCACGAACCCGACTTCAGTTTCATTCAAATTAGGCACATCTGCACTAAGCATTTCTAACTATAGGCCTCTTTCAACTGCAAGGTTTTGAAGGTTGTCGTTGTGGCCTAACATCGTAATGGGAGAATTTTTCTTCATCGTTTTGCATTGTCCAAACACAAGGGATATCCGACCTTTCGGAGGTCTTCTGTGCCTGGATCTTGAATTACAAGAAAGTACAACTACAACGCGGAGTCCATTAGATGAGACAAATCATGATCAGCACGGCGTTTCGGTTTTTTCAGTGACGGGTCACATGATCAGATATCTATATTTCTGCGGACCGTTTGGCTTTTTATTGATGTTTGTGAATTGTGTCCTGTTAGCCCTTCAAATATATGGATTTTTGGCGGCATTACAAACTTTAATTCAGTGGCACGTGGCTGCAGCCAGTCAATCAGACCGTACTGGCCTGCTGCATGATGTTGGTTAGCTTCTTATGCTAGGAATCTGAGGCGGGCCGCATCCCGGGGTGTAGAGGGTCGCATGTTGGACGATCGGGTGTAGAGCATACACTCTTCTGACTGAAGACGGAGCCAAGACCGTCGTCCGAAACGTATGTTTTATATGTCGACACTGAAGGACAATATCCAGATAAGTCGGTGACAAGTCAAACATGCATGTTTTGCTTGTAATGTGGTAAGAGTACAAGTAATAATATGAAGATGGATTCTGGACCGACCACTGACGGAGACTGGCTGTTTGTAATGGTTGCAGCTGATTGAGACACTTTCCTTACAGGTGGTGATTGAAACATGCTACGCTTGTGGCACTTTGTGGAGACAATGAACAGCGTCGAAATTAATGAATGTGAACATCTAGGATACGACGCGATGTAGTGTGGCCGTTATATAGCGGCGTATCAAGGTAGTGGATTCTGATGATGGCGGCAGTTTTGGCCGAAATGTCGGTACATATCCAGGATATACGACGTCACATAACATAAAACACGTATCTTCACTGTCAGTGTTGTGAGAACCTCAAATCTTATAACTGGTAGTCATGGTTGTTTCAACCTACCATGTTTAACAAAATTCATTCTCGCGAAAGCTTTTTGTTTCTCATGATACAGAGTTCTTTATTCATTTTACCAGCTTTCTTCACTTTGCAGTTTAAATTGCTGTTTAGAATCAGGTTCTGTAGTTCCCTGAACCTACTACTGTAAGGTAAGATTTCAGAAGCGTAAAGGGCATAAACTCAGGGATGAAGCATCATATGTACGTATCTGAAATAGTGTCAGAAGCTTTCGTTTTGTGAATGAGGGTGTCATGTCACACACCGAGAGTTATTGTTCCTAAGTTGAAGCTACTGGAGCATGACGTTGACTGTCACCTCTGTTTATTGCGCATAGCGTTCCTTTCACGCCCTCATGCAGCTTCATGGCGTTATGCTTTATGGAACAGGAGGGATGGCAAAATTAATGAATTCCGGTAAGGCAGGCGGAGATTCGTCCGCTGTAATCCACGTAATGTAGAAGCATTTACTACTCCGTGAATTAGCGTAGAAACTAACTGCATCATGTATGCAACTCTTGGAAATCCATGTTTATCGGTTGGGAATAAATTTCGCTTTTATGAAATGTTTAAATCTGGTTTCACAAAATCCTTTTACTTTCCTGTGACCATAGCCGATTGAATGTAGTCCAAACGCTTCCAACTCATATCTCTTAAATTCTGTTGGGTGGCAGGCGAAAAAATGACATGCTTGTAGCACCACGACATGAGAATATTAAAACAGTAACGAGGTTTGAACCCTAAGATAAGCATTTGTCGCAGTTTTATGAGAATTCGTCAATTTCTGTATACGGTCCGGATGAAATCTGTTTCAGTTGTTTCGAAGAATGAAAATTAACTCACAAGGTTTATTGGTCCTATATTCTTTTTCGTTAAATATTAAGTATAGACTGTGAGAAGTTGCGAAAGTATAAACTCCTCAATGTTGTATTTTTCTTTGTGGTTTGTTTAACGTCATCTTCAGTAACTTATAATATACTGCCCGAGTGCTAGATTTGTGAGTGAATAAGGATGTGTAATACGTTTGTTTTGAGGTACGGGTAAAGTTGAGATCTGCGCTCTTCTGGGTTATCACGCAGCATATAGAGGTAATTCCTTACCGACGTTTTGGGAGAACCTATCGGTCCTGTCTTCCTGGATCGATAAGGAATTACTACTATACGCTGCGTCATAGCCCAGAAGAAAGCAGATCACATTTACTTCGCAGAGGAAGCCTGAAGTCACTTACAGGTAAAGTTGTCCCTATACAAGCTTTGAAGGCATGCAGGTGAGCAGAGGTATAGTTTAACCCATTCTTAACTTCGCCACTAGATTGAGGCCAGCATCACTCCCTGACCACTTTGACCCCGGGAAAGAATCTCGGTACTCACTGAGGTGGAGGCTGGGAGGGCCAGAGAGCCGGCCTTGAAGATCTACAGATGAGAAAATTTTTTCCGGGATTCGAACCCCGGATTATGCATCCCATAGCCCAATCACTATACCGACTACGCTGTTCCTGCTTCCTTTTGTCATATTCGGGCTTTAATTTGATATATTATCCTGTCCTTACTTGTGAGGAGGTTGCTGCGTAAATTAACATAAGGTTTTCAGACTGAGATTTGAACCAGAGACCTTCCAAAACTAAGCAGGAAAGGAACCGTCTCTACCGCTACGTTGGGTAGGCGATGTACACGTAAGATAGACCTGTTTGGCTCCTAAGAAAACGAAGCTTCCCGAAGGCGGTCGGTTTATGTAACTGAAACCTGTACTGTGTTACAAAATGTCTTCTTATTTCTATCGGCACTCGCGAACGTTAATTACGAACTTCACATCCTCCTCATACACAACAGCTGTTGCCGTTCCCTTCCAAAGTTCAACGAACGTTTGAGGTTTCTGAATCCATTTCTCACAGCAGAGTTGGGGTTGATCGCATATGGCTGCTATTTTTATGTAATTCAGTAGTTCCTAACACGTAACACGCATATCCATTGGGGCACGTGGATTCTTCGACGGACATGCATAGGTCTGCATTTAGTAATAGTCATACTACCATAGGCATTTGTACTAGGTAAAGGTTCTGGTGATAAAAATAACATAATGAGTAAAATATCCGTGTGTATGAAGGCGAGTGGTACAAAACCGTATGAAGGAGCAGGAAATGACGAGTGTCGGTATTTAAAGGAAGTTATCACTTTTTGGCTGTCTTATGTATAACGTAACTCGCACACATTTAATTGATCCCTTAAAAGGCGTTGGTCACTATATGCTCAACGCATTTCAGCTTTAGACCGGTTACACAGATTGTACAGGCAGCGTAACCATTTCGACATGTTCGCGCCTTTACAAATCCTAGCAACATTGCTACAATCGATACGCAGTTTCTGTTATACTTTATTTTAACACTGCTGTTAGTCTGTAAAGAAAGCAAACTGTCTGTTGCACCAATTTCCGTTATATCACGCGTAATTGAAATGATAAAATGCATAATTTTGTATTCCTAAGTGAAATGCCCACTGTATGGTGGAAAGTGTGCCTTCGCCGAGCAAGGATTTAAACATTGTGCGGAAGCGAACGCTCGTCCTCACAGACACGCAGGTCATTGAAAGTGATGATAGAAACTACCCGATGTAAACGAAAATTGAATTGGCTGGACAGGTTGTTTTAAAACACTACCATACCATGTTTCGCGTGGCGTTTGTTTGACAGGATCATATAACGCACGCAGCAGTACAGGAGCAAGTACTGTACGATGATGTCATTGCCATATGCACTCTTTTGAAGTCCTGCGGGAATGCGACATGAAGAGGCATAAATAGTCTCCGTTCTGACAAAAGCAGTACATCAGTCAGAAAGGATAACAAGGCAAGGAAAAGTGACGAAAAATCGAATCGATGGTACAGCAAACGTTTTCCTTATGTAGACGGGCAAATAAAGTTGGCGCAAATAGGAAAAACGAAGGGAGATCAAAGTAATCATAAGAACAGCAGGCGGCCATCCAATAAATGAGTATGTTGATGAAAACAACAAAATATTCGAATACATAGTCGCCAACTTATTCTTACTTACTAACTTACACTATGAAGCGGAGTCCTTCTTGAGAAGCTAAGCGGTTCTCAGTCAAGAAATTCCCCGCATTTTATGGAACCCGAAGGTTCATTACCGCATTCACAAGTGCCCGCCATCTGTCGCTGTCAACCGCCAACTTATACGCAAAGAAATTTAAATAAGAATTTGACAGTGCCATATAAAATCTGTTAGGTTCTGATGAAATACGAGTAAATGCAAGCAGTGAAGTTTCAAGATTTTAAGAAACCTAACAGTGTTGTTTCTAATTATAACATTAGTTAAGATAAAGGTAAATTTGCATTATTTCACGCCGGTTTTCATAGTTTTTATGGCATGCTGCCCATGTTGTGTTTTTCACCGAAACGTATAGCATACGCCAGTGAAATATTGTTGCTTGATCACTGTTAACAGAGTGATTTGATAACTGTAGGGAATATTTTATGGATTTTATACTTCCAAGGATGCAACTACACACACCTCATTAATTCTCTTCTGCGTTGAAGATGGAGACAGCGAGTTCTAAATGGATCTTTGTATCAGACTATACGACCTCACATCCCAAAAGACTGTGGTTTCCATATTCACTGCTGTGAGATCGTAAATATTTAATTTATATTAAATGAAGTCCCACCAGAATGGATGACATTCAAAACCTGAATCAAAATTAATCATGCCCTATTCGTGGTTCCAAGGAGAGACGTGCGAATCGATAGATACGATGTGCAAATGAAATTAGTGAATATACTGGAATCTGGTTGAAGATCGTGTGACGTCCATCCGGCTATATCGTTTCTTTCCAATGTGTGGGTCGCGAAGCCCTTGAGGGTTCGCTATAAAATCGCAATGACGGTGTATTTGTTATGTTCTTAGTTTTATGATGAGGCGATAATTAATTTGGTCTCATATTCCACAGCATATGATTTAGAAAAATTTACCCTAGTTTGTTGGTTGTTGACTGATAGAGCGATATATAAATTTGCATATTTACCTTACATATATTAATAAGACGATGGAACACCAAGTGACGAACAGGTATTTTGCGAAATTGTAAGAGAGCGACTTCTGTAGCACACCGAACTCCATCCGTCGTCGAGTACGATTGCTGTTATAATTATTTCGGCCTGATTCATTCAGTCTTAGATTTGCTTACCACGCAAGAGGTTCGCGGGATGTAAAAGACAGGGAACCGCTGAGCTGGATAGTCGGAAACCGCAGCCCTGCGGGGAACATGCCGTCTGTTGACCTACAGCCCGCACACGATCAGAAACCTTTCAAAAGTACAAGTAGGCGACCCCTCACTCGAAACAACTAGTGTACGTTCTGCAGATGTTACTTAGCACTCCCCTGTGCTGCAGGAACGTGGAGTACGGTTTTCACCTTAGCTAGTCCTGAATTGTGAAGACATTACAACAGCGTAACTGCTACCTGCCCAGTGACGAAAAACTGAAAGACTAACATAATACAGCAGTACACATCTTCTTATGAATAATATATTAATACACGAGGCATGATTATTATTATAATCGAGTACACGTGCGTGAATAACAGAGGTCGTCTGGGACTTTGAATATAGTCAAAGGAGAGGCTGGTCTACCCCACCACATACACTTTACTATTTAAGTTTGATTTTAATTTTGTACTAACATTATACGTACGTACTCCCCCCCCCCACGTACTGTCTTCAAGCTCTCGGACTATAGTTACGTAGGTATTTCTCATTCGTCCTTGCGTGCTATATTCTCCTGCCCATCTTGTCTTTCTTATTTTGATTGCCGTAATAATATTAGGTGAGGAATGCTGATGGCGAAGGTCGTCACTGTGCAAATGTCTCCCAAATTATAGTTTTGTGTGAACGTACTGTGAACCTTAACATGAGGAGTGTCGAAATTCCCTTAAATGGCTATTAATTATTTTGGGTTCCTTGGTATTTGTTAGTTAGTACGTAGGTACGCGTCTGTGAATCTTACGAGCTGCCGCGGGCTGAATGCATGTAATAGTCTATGCGTAAAACGCTGTAGAAACTGAAACTCTTACACACTGAATATATAGCCTGTGTGACAGAACGATGTTAGTAATTGAAACGCAGTTCCAAAATGTTTGGAATTGATATATTTTAGACGTTCATCTCACGTAATGGTGTAATGAACGAAGACTGGATTCTAAAAAATCAAATCCGAATACAAAAATGAACTTGGTTTCATGAAAGTGAATGAACAGAAAGTATCCTATAAAATAGTTTATTCTTCGGCTCTTATTTCACAGGGTTTGAGACTAGAAGTTTGCACGGGCCGAAAGTTTAGAATTTAACCCCCCCCCCACCCCACCCCGCCCCCCGAACGGCACTCGATCTGATCCAGAAGTGAACCTTCCAGTGGGTTACCTTAACACGACCGGCCGAAATCCGACTTTATTTTGTCCCGAATGAAACCATCTATTCTTAAATTTCCCTACTATTCCTTCATTAATATGCCTTTATTTTCATACACAAATACCAGTAATCCTTGAATGAATTATTTGACAACGCTAGAACATCTGGACTTATTTTAGCTTTGAGGAAAAGAACAAAGACATTCGATGCGCTATTTGTAATGTGCTGTTCGAATTATTTATGGAAGGGTTCACCACGAAAATACCGAACAAAATTCACTGGGATTTTTTTTTTTTTTGGGCGGAGGTTGAAGGATCCAAATTTTCCCATTTACACGAAAAGAGAAACTTATTTTAAATAAACGGTAAATTCTCTTGTGTTGTACTGCCAAATTCAGCCACCACTTTTCTCTTTAGTAGCTACGTCTTGTATCTCATGTCATGGTTACCATGGTTCGGCTTGCCTTTTTTCCGTCAAAATTGTTGACCAGTTTTCAGTTTCGCTTTGATTTGGACAACATTTACAACGAAAACTGCTTACTTCAGTTTCGTAATCACAGAAACAAGTAAGCACTACACATCGACCTTCTATATTTACTTTCAAGCGCAGTGCTTCGAAGTACCTAGAGGGAAGTAGTAGCTGTCAGTATTGGCCTTCGTTATTCGTTTGTGACACGCACAGTATTGTTGCAAAACAGGTCATTGCTGGCAGTGGAGAGCACATCTGTCTGTATTAATTAATTTTCTGGTCTACGAACGTACGGACGAGCACGACTGAAATAATTTTCTTCCCTTTGCGATTGGCCCGAGAAAATCGTAAATATTGTGCATGGCGTATTGCGGCAGTTAACCGTTACCACACCCGACGACCCGTGCAGATATCAATTCGTTCACCGTTGTGTTAGGCTTATGCTTATTTAAGCACCGTGCCATGATTACAGAATGCTACATGGGCCCACATTAAAGACTGAACTTTGTTAACATACTTGCTTCAACCAATGTAGTATTTAAATTACACACACGAAGTACATAATGGGGCTGATGTGATAACCCAGGAATCCATCCCTCCATTCACTTCGCAATGGTTTCAGTTACTGTCTGGTAACCAAAAACGTAAGGATTAAGATATACGAACCTAAATGTTTACCTGTGGTTTTATAAAAGCTAACCCTAGAACAGGCCATGAAGGCCCAGTGGGACAGTGGAAGTATAGATCTACACTTTCTTTAACCTCGGCGCTAGGTGGGTTGGGTGGTCAACGCCACGTCCCAATACTTTACTCCCGGAAAAGAGACCCGGTAACCATTGTATAGTGGGTTGATTGGCCCCCAGGGCCGGTCTGGACGGGTGCAGAAAATCTCACCCCTCACTGGGATTCGATCCTCGGACCGTCCAGCCCGTAGCGAGTGGCTATACCGACTGAGCTGTCCCGGCCCACCTTTAGTTTTATGAACCCTTGAAACTTCGTCTCTCGCTCTACTGAAGAGCACTGTATAGGGTGTTAGAATATGGGTGTCGAAAGGATATTTACAGGCTTTTCTGAGATAGAGAAAGTTGTGGGAGGCTGGAGGAAATGGCATCCTGAACAGTTTCATAATTTGTACTCTGCAGTAAATACGTATTAGGTGGTAAATTCAGAGAGGATGTGATGAGCGAGGTATGTAGTACGCTTGGGAGAGCTGAGAAAAGCGTACAGAACTGAACTGAAAGATTCAGCCAAGTATCACTTGGGAGCCGTGAGGTAATATAAAAATTGATCTTTAATAAAATTATGTGCTGTGAACTGGCTTTATGTGGCGCAGTATAACATTGTGTTCCATAAAAGGCGGGCAACTTTTTTACGACCTGTGCGGCTGTTAGCTTGTAGCAAGCGGCTGGTCGTCTTTGGGTAGTTAATTATGGAATGGACTACTGAGAAAGGATGGAGGAACTCGTAACTTCTGGAGGACTCTGCTCTCTGGAGTTATTCTGTATCTCGTTAATGATCCAGACTTGTAACTTCTTGGGAATATCGTACAGGCTTCATGAGTGCAGCGTGTAGCGTGCCGGTGTCGCTTCTTCTAGAGCACATAAGCCTACTTGCCATATTTTGTATTTAATTTTACTCTAATGTTATACCTTATGTGTATTGTATGTCGTATGATTATTCTAATTTATTATTTTATTTATACCTTATTTTGGAGTTTCTTTTTTTTTAAATGAAGAAGGCCTTCATAAATATTATATTATTCTGTTATTCGTTCGATTATTTTTTAAGTTTTATTATTTGACCATTATGGCTGCGCATTTCTGTAGGTCTAGTTTTTGTGGTAGAGATCTCGCAGCTTTTGTGTTTGTTTACAAGTTTAATTTGTTGCCCTGTTTGGCTTTCCTTTCTCGCGTATAGTGTCAGAACTTGTGCCTGTGACGGCCAGGATTACCTCTTTATGAGAATGAACCAAATTGTTTTATGTTGGGGGAACTACCTCTCACCACGGATGTACGTGACCGGAAACAACCGTTTTCCGTGAACATATCAGTCATTTAAAAGATGAAGTGCCTTAAGAACAAGCAGTTGTGTGTTTTAAGGATAACATTTTGTTGTATTCGCTTTTGTTAAAGGGCACTGTTGTGTATCATTAGAACGAATGTCGGTAATGATGTTGCAGGAAGATAGTTGCTTCATTGTCTTCTTTTGAAGTAGCTGATGACGTCACGTGGTATGACCGGCCACCTGTACTTCAGTCTAGAGTCAGTGTTAACGCGCGGTGCAGTGGTCAGTATTGCCCCCGTCCCGACAGATGGCATGCACTGACCGCAGCCATCCAGGTATTACACTTTGCACATGTGAGTGCACCGCATTATTTTAGGTACAACATTCGCGGTGGCAAAGATAGTAGTAGTGGTTAACATTACTCTGCTGTGGAGCCGTTGTTAAGTTCCATAATTTCTTATTTCTGTATTTTTTCTTCCTGAAATGCTGAATAATTACATACACGCACTATTAATTTTCTAGTGTAATCGCTTTTATCTCCTTGCGTAGTGGATAGGTAGACGGGTATATAGGTGGATTGATTGATTGATCGATAGGTTGATTGACTGATTGGTCGGTCAGTTGGTTTTGACATTTGTGTGTGGTTATACAGAGCGATATTTCATTTTGAGGGACGAAGGGTAGTGGTTATTAAGGGTTGGAAAAATATTATGACTTACTGAGCATAGAGGAATTGGACATTTCGAGGTAACAGTGGGTACTGGGGAGCTCATTTTGGGTGTAATGCGGCCGCGTTGTGAAACAGACCACTCACCACTATGTAGCGCCAAA
>Ga0123355_10014283_pt1 | contig 12409 bp, 6 predicted proteins | sample TergutEmb28metaG_3_FD_89872 | JGI IMG/M metagenome (GOLD analysis project Ga0123355, IMG submission 89872) | Embiratermes neotenicus P1 segment gut microbial communities from Petit-Saut dam, French Guiana - Emb289 P1 | ecosystem: Host-associated > Arthropoda: Insects > Digestive system > Gut ...
ACGGCATTGCATTTGGCAGCCTCCTACAATAGCCCAGTTATACAAAAGATTCTGTCAGGCCCAGTTGTGGACATCAACATACCAGATGCAGTTCTGAAATGGACACCCCTAAGATATGCTGACAGAACGAAGTCGTGGATGGCTATGGATGTTTTGTTACAGAATGGAGCGAATCCTGACGACATTGTACTTACTAGATGTAACAGTGAAGCCCAGGAACTCGAAAAGGAAGCTCTGTGGGAATGTGCGTCAAAGGGATACAGAAACTTGCTGGAGTTTATGTTGAACTGCGCAAGTGACGTGAATGCAGTTCCAGAAGTTCCTGCAAATCTCGATATGAAAAACGCACTTCTTCACATTGCCTCACTTAATCGTCAAGTAGCTATCACAAGGCTTCTTGTGGAAAGGAGGGCTGATATTAATATTCGTGACGCCATAAATGACACTGCACTTCATTTAGCTGCTATTTCGGGCAGTGTGGAAATTATCAACATTTTACTAGACAATGATATGTCTGTTGACTTGACAAACGTAAGCAATTGTACGCCGCTACATTTGTCAGCTGCATGTGGTAATCTAGAAGCAACAAAAGCTTTAGTCGAAAGAGGTGCTCTTTTAGACAAAGTTGATAAAGATGGTGAAACTCCACTGCTTTTGGCGGCAAGGTATGGCAAATTAGAAGTATTTTGTTACCTCACAGAAATAGGAGCTGATATGAAAATTCGTGGCGTTCAAAATAACACCGCACTTCACTGTGCTGCTCTTTCGGGTAATATGGAAATAATCAAGTTTTTACTAGATAAAGTAATGTCTGTAGACTTGTCAAACGCAGGTAATTATACGCCGCTACATATTTCATGTGGATATGGTAATGTGGAAGCAACGAACGCTTTAGTCGAAAGAGCTGCTGGTTTAGACAACGCTAATAAAGATGGTTTCACACCACTGCATTTAGCTGCACTGAAAGGCAATATAGATATCTTTCGTTACCTCAGAGAAAAAGGATCGGACCTTAATATTTGTGATGTTCAAAATCACACCGCTCTTCACTGTGCTGCTTTTTCAGGTAGTGTGGAAATTATCAAGACTCTACTAGATAAAGGAATGTCTGTTAACGTGACCAACACATATGGACGTACTCCGCTACATGTTTCAGCTGAACGTGGTAATCTGGAAGCAATGAAGCATTTGGTCGAAAGCGGGTCTCCTTTAGACAAAGCTGATAAAGATGGTGAAACTCCACTGCTTTTGGCGGCAATGCATGGCAAATTAGAAGTGTTTTGTTACCTCACAGAAATAGGCGCTGACATTAAAATTCGTGACTTCAACAGAAACACCGCTCTTCACTATGCTGCTCTTTCGGGTAATGTGGAAATAATCAAGATTTTACTAGATAAGGGAATGTCTGTTAACGTGACCGACACATATGGACGTACTCCGCTACATGTTTCAGCTAAATGTGGTAATCTGGAAGCAATGAAGCATTTAGTCAAAAGCGGGTCTCCCTTAGACAAAGCTGATAAAGATGGTGAAACTCCACTGCTTTTGGCGGCAAGGCATGGCAAATTAGAAGCCTTTTGTTACCTCACAGAAATAGGCACTGACATTAAAATTCGTGACGTTCAAAATAACACTGCCCTTCACTGTGCTGCTATTTCAGGTAGTGTGGAAATAATCAAGATTTTACTAGATAAAGGAATGTCAGTTAACTTGTCAAACGCAGACGATATGACGCCGCTACATATTTCATGTGGATATGGTAATCTGGAAGCAACGAAAGCTTTATTCGAAAGAGCTGCTTGCTTAGACAACGCTAATAAAGATGGTTTCACACCACTGCATTTAGCTGTACTGAAAGGCGAAATAGATATCGTTCGTTACCTTACAGAAATAGGATCTGACCTTAATATCTGTGGCATTCAAAATTGCACCGCTCTTCACTTTGCTGCTTTTTCAGGTAGTGTGGAAATTATCAAGATTTTACTAGATAAAGGAATGTCTGTTAACGTGACCAACACATATGGACGTACTCCGCTACATGTTTCAGCCGAATGTGGTAATCTGGAAGCAATGAATTATTTGGTCGAACGAGGTGCTGCTTTTATCAAGGGTAATGAAGATGGTCAACAGAATAGTCAACAACGTGACTGTCCTCCATACAGCTGCTGCCTGCAGTAGTGTGGATATTGCCAATTTATTGCTACCTAACATACATCTGTTAAGATGACCAACAAAATGTAAAATTTCCCCTTATGTTTCACCTCCATGTGACAGTCTAATAGCAACCAAAGCTTTCGTCTATGAACGGTCTGCTTTATACAGCACTGTTAATGTAGTCATTGTGCTGTGATGGTGGATGCAAACTGTCCAATCGTTAGAATACTTCTGTACATTTGATTGGGAGCAAACTTGAACTTAGTGATATTAATATAGCTGCTTTACACTTTGTAGTGTAAACAGCACACTTAGACTTCATACACACACTGCTGGGGTATCGAACAGATATTTATTGGGACTAATACTGAATGTGATTTAAGCCCATTAATTCATCCAACTGTTTCAGACCTTACGAGGAGTGAAATGTTCAGTTGAAAGTGCAGCTGATGTCAGTAGCTCCATATTTTAAGTATTTCCGCACCTTGCCAGTTGTGTGTGCCACAGCACTTGTGGTATATTGCAATTAGCTTTATACTTTCGTACAGAAATTTGCTGATTTGTAGGTGCATGATGTCCATGGCGTATCTTTTCCTAATGTCTCATCTGCTTTTAATGAAGTTGTATCAACACTTCGTTTGATGTACGAAGCCTCACATGTAAATATACTGGATTTTGGACAAGGAACTGCTTCATATTTTGCTGTATGTGACAACAACTCTCAATGCCTAACAACCTGGTGTACAACTGAACACCATTTCATAATCATCAGGAATCTATAAATATGACTGAATTATTATTGTCTATTGACATGGAAGGTAGACATGTAATTAACTTTGTTGTGGAAAATCGCTTTATTATAGGAGATGACTTGGGAAAAGCAATGTGATTGTTGTTCTTTACTTGATTGACGGACATGATGTTAACTTTCCGACAAAAGTGATTACTGAAGTTTAATATAGAATTTAAAGACAAAATAAAGATGTAAATATATTTTGTGTTTGTACCGTGCATTTTGATTATTTAATGTTTATTATTGTAACAACTATTGCACATCTAAATAGTACAAAATTCAAATTATACTTAAAATTACTCTGACATTTTCCTGTGTTCTTACACCATCATTAGGAAGCTTATAATTTGTGCCGGCTAAAGTTATACATTATGAAAATAATAACAGGCCTCACTATGTCCTTATTGTAAAACTGTTAATAACATGTGGCCTCATATATAATATGAGTCCTGATTAGGTGTGTACGTTGTGCGTTGTTCAGGGGTAAAAAATTAATTTTGTACTACTTACATGTGCATCAGTTGGTATAATAATAAACCTTTCTTTTTCTTTGTTATTTACTTCTCTGTTTCTCTGCCCTGAAGGCAGACAGCAGGTGTCTTCGGAAAGTTGGTGACTGTCAGACTGTGTATTGTAACATCTGGAGATTTACAGTACTGTAGCTGGTGGGGTTCATACAGATTGCTGTCAGTTGCAGGTTAATTGGACAGTAACAAGTAACATGTTCTATCATTGCAACTGATGGTTACTGCAGCTGTAAAATATGTTGGTCGTTTGAAAATAACAGGCATAAATATTGTATAGGTGCAGCTCAGTGCTGACAGTAATGACGTCACGTACTGCAGTGACACAAGGCAGATGAATCATCGATATACACCTGAAATGTGTAGGGCAGCTGTATTAACCGTGTATTAATTACAGTATCAGCCACTGGTGTGATGTTTGTAGCGTGATACCGGGTGTAACAATAATAACTGTGCATTTTGTTGAAACAATCTGTTGCTGTATTCTGCATGTTGCTAACATCAAACACATATTTCGTTGAAAATCATTCGTTTGTTGGTGTTTGTAATGGAGAAGCAGTGTGTTTTCTGTGATCTAGGAAACTAATTCTACCTAAATCTATTGGAAGGACGAGAGGACAGCATCTAGGATCCTATGACATCACGCAGTTTACGTTTCTGTGTAATATACGTGTGTATTGAGTGTCTCTCTCTAACACCTTCCTTTATCCAAACTCCCTCTCTCTGTTACTGTCACTCTCTGTTTCTCCTGCAGGTGTTTCAGAAATGTGATGTGCGGTCACTATTAAAGGCAGAACATTTCCATAAATGAGTACAGTTATGGCGAAACTTTAAATATCACATAACGGACTGGAATGTGATCTAAAACAACTGTTCATATTACTTTCTGCACTCCCACATCTACAATTTCTTCATCCAGTACGTGATACATGAAACTAAAATTCAAATCTAGAAAGCGATTACTGAACCTGGACCTTCATATTCTGTATACGTCACTATGTCAGTCGGTCACCAAAGAACTAATTTCATTTTTACTCAAGAGAGGAAGAATGTCTAAAAATGCGGACACACTTTCAGATCAACTTTTTTTTTTTTGATAGAATATTGTAACCGTTGGTTTAGTTTTGATTTTTTTAACGTGATGTTATCTTTGATTTTACCGTAGATTTATGAGTCCTCTAGGGCTTCACTATAACTAGGGGGGAGGAAATTAGTCGTTTGAAGGCTACTTTGACTTTTATCAGTAGAGTTTTAAATTACACTCTGGTTTTTCTGAGTAGCGGGACGCGTGAGGGGGAGCGGTTACGGTTTCGGATTACCTCTCGGCTGGAGCTGCGGTCCGAACTGACTGCTAGGACACCTTTTCTTACTTTACTTTTTCAAGCGGGAGAGTAAGAAAGCACTCGAGAAGGTTAACAGTGAGGGACAGGTGTTCAACGCGAGCAGTAGCACACAAGGGAGGTAAATGTCGTGTGAGGCTTGAAATTAAACTCTCGCCGTGGTTACTTCAGATTGCTGGCTGCTAAATGTTGGCGTTAAAATTGAAAGAAGTGAAAAGTAAAATAAATTATTTACTATCATTTGCTAGTGCTGACATTGTGGAGTCCGTCTGATACAGCCTACACGTAAAATATTCCATGAGATAGAACATGCAAACCGACGCGAGCTAGTTAGGTCTTTGTACGAGCAAGAAGGAACGGCTACAATATTTTGCTAGTGTGAAGTACCTTATTCTCCTCTCCGGATCTCTTCCGGATCAAATCAGCCGTGAAATAACAATGAAAAGCTTAATATTGTTATGCAGTTAAAACATGAACTGTAAAAGAGCAATATTGCAATTTAACTCAAATATTTTCCAGGTATTATTAAACTATGGTAAATTTCGGAATAACTGGAAGTGGTTCAGTTGTTGTTTGGTGCCAGGATAGAAGAGGGCCTCAGTTCGCTACATTTATTGTAAAATATGTAATTAACTGTTACAGGTTTTATAGTTCTATAGTCATGTAAATGATAAGGCCTGTGGGATTAGCAGCATTTTTAAGAACAATGAAATGTTTGCACCAAGGCCCCAGAAGTGTTAAATTGTGCTTTAAATTTTCCCCCTTTACAAGCAATGTTTGCGAATAGATCTGTCACGGTGAACCATCGTGAAGAGAATGGTAAAGTTATAGCTGACATTCATACATCGGCGCTGATGCACCACAAATGTCATTCTTAATGTTGTGACAGTATTTGTGTTGAAGAGGGATTCAGCCTACCCTCAACTAAATGTTAACAGCCATACTGACACCAGAAGGTCAATTTTCGGCAATCCCCTACCCTCCGTTTCCATCCACGACCAGCAGCAGATATAATATCCTTTTTGACCCATGGCTCAAAAATTGTAAATTAACATAATGCAGTTGTGGAATACATTTGCTTTGGGTGGCAAAAAATTTAAAGAAACTTGGTTTAATTTAATGACAAATACTTTAAGTGTTCTAAAATCATATGACAATTTTTATCAACTGCAACTGCAACTGAACGCACTCCATAACCAGTTTATCCACGCCCTATCCTCACACTTTATTGCCCACATTTCATCTTAATGTTATCCTCCCAACAACACTCTCCTTTCCGGTATTTCAACTGTACATTCCCTGACATTGTAGCTTTACGAAGTGTGAAACAGTCCAGCCAACATCATATGCTTAACCAGTGTCAACACACACGGACTCAATGACATTTACTCTGACAGCCGCAGCCGATGTAAAGGTTTTAGGACGTTTTGGGAACTAATTCCGTCCCCATCTACACGGTGTGCAGGCGGTTTGGTAGCACAAAAATTGATGACTGGTGTCCAACTGTGCGCTGTGTATATCTGCGTTCGGCCAGTTGTGGCATGAAATCCGACCGTCTGGTTAGTTGGGGTAGACAAAAGACCGTTGCACTTGGCCTGTGCTATCAACTGCTGTTTGTGGAGAGCGTTTCACAGGTTGTTCTCTTTAAGCTTACCTTCATGCAATTTGTAGTGCTTGGAACGTTAATTATCACATTTTACCCTAATTCATTTCGATTAATGTACAATTTACTCTAACAAAATAATGGATGACAGTTTATAAGTAATAACAAACTGTAACACGCAGTGATTAAATTTACAACAATAGCAACAAATTGTTTATGCATTACTCATGCCACATATCAAAAGTGTCACCTTGTAATATAATGTGAAACAAATGTGGAGTAGAATATTATTCTGTAAACTCAAATCAACAGTTGATGCAACATTTACAAATATACGGTAACCTATTGAGTAACAAAAATTTTGCACCACAAACACTCACACATTCAACTTACAATTTTACTTGTCTGTGTGACATTGCTCATAAATTAAGCCAGCTGTAACTGCTTTACACAAAGCAGCTGTTCCCAGCTACACGTTACTCTAATGACATGTACAATTGAAGCATTTTGTCTTCCTCTCTCTATAAAATTTAATATAGAAACTACAGTAATGGTGATGTCATCACCATGCTATGGTTGGACATACAGTGGTACCTCGAATAACGAGTGACCCTGCTAACGAATTTTTCGGCTAACGAAAATGTTTTTGCTGTTTTTCGAACCCGGCTAATGAATACAGATTCGGCTAACGAATGTTTTAGTGGATGCGTGCGCTAACATAAAGCAGCAAACACGAACGGTCAGGCCATTCCAGGAGCTCGTTTTGTCTAACGAATGTGATGCCGGAACGAATTATCTTCGTTAGCCGAGGTATCACTGTATATCTAGCTGCACTAATTCACAACCTTGACAATGGTGGGACAGAGGTGTTAGCTTCAGGCCTCGGCCATCATAGCCGGGGAAAAGCCCTTGATGTTTTTTGAGTAGGAAACTGGGTAGGCCCAGAACTGGGTTGTAATCTTGGAGAAAATAATTGGTTAGCCTTTCCAACACTTCGACCCTGATGTCTCCATTATCCAGTCAACAGGCTGCTCACTGACTGACTATGGACTATGCTAAGCAGGAAATATGAATAGATCTGACTACATGACATTGAGTCAGAGAATTTAAGTCACACACACTGAATTACCATCGCATGTTCAGATACTTGTAAAAAATTATTTTGTATATAGTGCATATAAATGTTTATAATTTACCTCTGGATCAATTATCACTTGCCAACATCCAGTGGTTCATTATCATCAGAAGCAGAAATCTCAACCAAACATTTGTACTGCTGCCATTTTGTTCCTTATCATTCTGTAAATATAGCACCTTTACAAAAGTTTCAATTTCCCCACTATCTATTATCACTCAGAATTCCAGTATCTGCAAGTGAGTACAGCTCACAAATCACAAGTCCGCGTGTCTTCCAAGTTGTTATTACTGAGTGCAGAAAATTAAATCTTAAGGCATTGGTGTGGTCTCTAAGGATATCCTCATAGTAATACTGGGATTTGTGAAAACCGATCAGATGGTATAAATATATGAATGCAAGAGACAGACAAAAAAAGGCACACAATATTAAATTTTGTATTTTAGAGCACCTTCCTCTCAAGATAACCAATCGTTAGGTTCCTTTTATTTCCATGCTGTCTGCATGTCCTCTTGTTTCTTCTATTGAAAGAGTTCATCAATTTTCATGATATAAAAATCTCATGTATTTGAAGGTCTCACCTACACCGTGTTTAACTTTTACATCCCACCAATCAGTAATAACAAAATGGCGGACACCCACATCTTTGAGGCGGTAGCAACACTAGTGCTACTTACATTTAGGTCACAAAATGATAGTTCAAGACTCAGAATGCTGTACGTGTGTTACTGTAATGTCTTGCTGCAGTGCAGTGAGTAGGTTTATGTTCACCAGTAAAAAGCACAGTTTTATGTTTGAGTCAAAATGTCAGTGAATGAATGAACAGTAATGGTGTGTGTGTGTGTGTCTGTGTGTGTGCGTGTGCGTGTGCATGTGTGTGGTGTGTGGGGTGTGTTTATGTGTGTGTGTGGTGTGTTTATGTGTGTGTGTGGTGTGTTTATGTGTGTGTGTGTGTATATATGTGGTGTGTTTGTGTGTATGTGTGGTGTGTTTGTGTATGTGTGTGTGTGATGTGTGTGTAAGCGCGCACGCGCGTGACCAAAATCATGTATGCCAACTGAAGCGTTTTGTTTGTGTTACTTTCCCACTTTCAGGACACTGCAGCATATTTCTTACACAGATATAAAGGGGCTTTTGGCTTCCCCTATATACAAATCCTAGCTAAAGTGGCCATTTTGTTTTATAGTTCCAAAACAATGAACAGCACCGTGGAAGTGGAGAGCAATTGAGATAAACAGAAATGGTATACAGCGTAAAATATTTTAACTGTACATCCACCCTAACACCCACTAATATCCAAATTCTCTCTGCCACAGGCCAGTAGTTAACTGTCCTGCGATATATTTATCCAAGTCCAGCAGTGGTCTCAGGTGTGTAGTCGGGTCCAGACTTAGAGTTCATTGCAGAGTCGAACGTTCTCAATATTAATCAATGCATCATAATACTAATAAATTTTTTCAGCTCAGTACAAATAACAGAGAGTGAAACCAAGCTTTACTGTTATCTTTTCCCACAGTAAGTGATTTGTGTCACTTTATCTCAGTTTCATTTTAGGAATTGTGCCAGACATTCTTAATCATTAACTCAAAATACAGCACTACAGACGTTTCATACAGCACAGGGACAAATGTTTTATAAGATGTTTCCTGCATCCAAATGATTCGTTACAAGCATCACACACAAATGGACGCTCTCCGGTATGAATGACCTGATGTATCGTAAGAGTACCCTTATCACGAAATGATTTTCTACACACATCACACGTGTGAGGACGCTCTCCAGTATGGATAAGATTATGTCTATTCAGAGAGTTCCTCATCGTAAAGGATTTAGCACACACATTACAGACGAAAGGATGTTCTCCAGTATGTACACGCTTGTGGTCTTTCAGTCTGCTCTGAGAACTAAAACCTTTACCACAGAAATCACAAGAATATGGATAGTCATTATTATGCTTGAACATATGTCCTTTCAAAGTAGTCACGCAATGGAACGACATATTACACACATCACAGTGATATGGTCGCTCCTTATTATGCAAGATTTTATGAGCCTTAAAATCTATTTGAACAGCGAAGGTTTTGTTACAAACATCACATCTAAATGGACGCACTTCACAATGCTTGCGCTGAATATGGTACCTCAACTCAACCTTAGAAACGAACGCTTTTTTACACACATCACAGCTATGTGGACGCTCATTACTGTGCATGCGCTTAAGATGACTCTTCAGACCACTCTGATCACTGAAGGACTTCTTACACCCATCGCAGATGTAAGGACGCTCTTCACTATGGACGTGTTGATGACTTTTCAGAGAATTCTTCTCGCTAAAGGAGTAACCACACACATCACAGACGTATGGACGCTCCCCAGTATGTACATGCACGTGTATTGTCAGTTTGCTCTGAAAATGAAAACCTTTACCACAGAAAATGCAGGAATATGGATAGTCATTGTTGTGCATGAACATATGTCCTTTCAAAGCCCTCAGGTAATGGAATGACATATTGCACACATCACAGTGATACGGTCGGTCATTAGAGTGCAAAATTTTATGGCGCTTAAGATCCGTTCGGGTGACAAATGTTTTGTTACAAATATCACACTTAAATGGACGCACTTCACAATGCACACGCTGATAATGTTCTTTCATTGTACACTCCCTAAAATATACTTTTTTACACACATCACAGTTATATGAACGATTGTGTATTTGCTCATCTCGGTGCATGGACAGATGTTTCTTCAGGTTACTCTGATCACTGTAGGACTTATTACACAAACTGCAAGAGAACGGACGCTCTCCAGTATGCAAGCGTTGATGTTTCTTCAGATTACTCTTATTGTAGAATGATTTATCACACACATCACATGAGTACTGGGACTGCTGTTTGTGTGTGCGCCTGTGACTGCTGAATGTAGTAAGAACAGCAAATGACTTCTTACACACGTCACATGTGTACTGATTTCCTTCAGCAGGTACTGTCTGCGGTTCAGTTAGCGTATTCTGATAAGAAAACATAATTAGTATTAATATCAACAATATTAATGTTGTACTGGACATGATTAATATCAACAGGAAAGAGGAGAATTATGGGTGCAAGAATTAAAAAGAACATAATATTACTTACAGAATTATATACTCCCTCACTCATAACACACAAATTCTGTGTGTGATAGTTGGGAGATAATTTGGACCACTTCACAGCAGTAACTGAACATGTGAAATGTCAGTAATATATCTGCACCTGCGTAACACTGTACTGCAACATGCCACATGAAACTGAATGCTGTCAACTGTGGAACATCAGAAATAAGACAATAAGCTGTATACAGCTACAGCTGTCAGATTAACCAGCCAAGCAAAACACTGCCATTTGCTATCACAAAACAGCATCACTTAAGGTGACTTTACATCTGTCAGGTGCAAAACTTCAGATACAAACCTGAAAATGAAACCAAGTTTCAGAGTGATTGGTCAGTGAGTGAATAAAAAGTGTAATCTTAAGTTTCTTCATCCCCGTTGTGTTTTATTCAAACGCTACATTAAAAAAACAGGCTAATGCAACACACATGCAAGATTTCCAGTTCAACAATCAGACACCAGTAACCTGGAGCTCATGGATATGCATTGGTTAGGACTGTTCTGTGATACAGCATGTCAATAAAACACTACAGCAATGAATCATATTAATATTGTAGCAGCTAGTCTGACTCACATTCGTAAGATAAAGAACATAAAAGGAACCTGTATACCTGTACTGCAGTAAATAATACCAGAAACAAATTGGAATCGCAGGAACATAAATAAAAATGACTCATAACTTTACTGAACCTAATTCCAGCCCGATCGCTGAAATTCCTGTTCTGCGGGATGGAGGTGACTGGCGAAAATGCAAATATTTTTGGCTTAAAATTTGGACAGCATTCCGATGGCTGTGCAACTCATGTTGCCTGACGTAAACGTGTAAAAATTGAATAGCTTGTAGCCATAACACTAATGGCCTCTGCAACCTTCTGCATTCTCAATGCATTTTTGCACTGTTACATGCCTGTTTGTGTAACATTATTGCTAAAGAAGCAGCCAATATATCGCAAACTTCAGTCACTCACAATGGTAATGAATTACACTCTCATCCGTCTATCGGCAGGCAATGAACTTATCAAGGAATTTACAACAAAACATATGCTACACAGACAAACAAACAAATTCCCCACATAAAACTCACACTTCAGCCGCCCTCACCTCCAATATCTTCCAAGATCAGGCTTCCATCACAGCCTCTGTACAACTGTGTCATAACATTTTGTGCTGGGTAACACTGATGAAGGTTAGATATGAAATAAAATATTTAACAGTTACCAAATACTGTACCGTTTACTGCACTGTGTGGATAAACTCCACAACACCTACATCTAAGACCTAGCCTCCCATAAATCCAAACCCTCATCCGTAACTTGGGGTATGGTAGATTCATACTCTACTCTACCCTGGGTCATATGGGAGGAGGTAACAGTTGTGTAGGGTATACCCTGATGAGGGTTGCTACGACACGCTGGCTGACTGGGCTCTAGTCTACAGAAGTCAAGGTGGAAGGAATCTTGCTGAAGGTTTCATGGCACTGAGGTAGAGATAGCAGTGTTGTAGACCATCTGGTTGGGGAACCAGGCCCCACCCCATTGTATGTAGGCCTTCTGTCTGTGTTAGGCTCCATGGACGGTGACCATGGTTTTCCCCATTTTGTAGGAGGGCTCTTTTTTTTGGGGGGGGGGGGGACTGGGCAGGACTTTTTTGAAAAATTAGGCCGTGGGCTTGGGGGACGGAATCTCTCTCTCCATGGGGACCTTGTGGAGAAA
>Ga0123355_10014285_pt1 | contig 12409 bp, 5 predicted proteins | sample TergutEmb28metaG_3_FD_89872 | JGI IMG/M metagenome (GOLD analysis project Ga0123355, IMG submission 89872) | Embiratermes neotenicus P1 segment gut microbial communities from Petit-Saut dam, French Guiana - Emb289 P1 | ecosystem: Host-associated > Arthropoda: Insects > Digestive system > Gut ...
CAGCAGATAGAAAGAGACGGCTTTCAGCGTTGCCAAACGTAGGTCCATATATATACGACGTTAGCGTTTCTGGCTTTACCAGGAACTCCATATATATACGACATTAGTAGCCTAAGGGTTAATCTCCTGCTGTATTCTTGTTTCAATATTTCTTTCATTTGTTGATGCTGTATGCCTTCACCTCCCTCAATCCCAAGGTACTTGTATGCTTTTTCTTGTTCCAGCTCTTGTATTTCTCTGTTGACGTCGATCACTAAATTTTACGAGTGAACTAGTTTGCCTCTTTTAAATGCAATCTTGGCACATTTTTCAAGTCCAAATTCCATATCGATATCATCACTGAAGGTTTTAACTGTTTGTATCTGTTTTTTGGAGTTCTTCCTCTGATTTAGCAATCAACTTCAAGTCATCCATATAAATTAAGTGTGATATTTTTGTCTTTGTTGTGCGCTATTCGTATCCTGTGTTCAACCTATTCAGTTTTTCAATGAGGGGGATTAAGCAACTGCAAAATAGCAGTGGTGACAGTGAGTCTCCTTGAAATATTCCACATTGTGTTTTTATGTCGTCTGTTTCTATTAGCTTATTTTCTGTGTGTATGCGCATACGTGTTCTCCAGTAGCTCATGACCTTCTAGGTGAATGATATAACTTTATTATTGATCCCAATTAACTCTAGGGATTTGATTATCCAACTTTGTGGCACCCTGTTGAAAGCTTTCTTATAATCAATTCATGCCATACACAATCTTTTTTTCCTGCGTTTACGTTCTTGTAGCCTTGCTTTTGAAATTAGCAGCTGATCTTTGCATCCTTTTGATCCGCTGCAGCATCTTTCTGCTCTTTTGGCATCAGATTTTCATCATCCATATATTTCTGCATACTTCTGCTTATAATAGATGTCATAAGTTTGTATATTATAGGCAAACAGATCACTGGTCTGTAATTCTTTGGATTTTCAGTATTCTCTTTTTTTTGGAATAAAGAATGTTACTCCTGCCGTTAACCACTCCGGTATTTGATCTTCTTCAATCAGTTTGTTAAAAACTGCAGCTATTTGCTTGTGTGTTGCTGTAAGTTGCTTAAGCCAAAAATTTGTTATTTGGTCTCTTCCAGGAACTTTCCAGTTTAGCGTTGTTCTTGGTGCCTCTGCAACGTCTTTTTCACATACTGGGCTCCACTCCATGCTTGGATTTTGTTGGTAATGGTTTTTAATCCAGTGCTCCTCTCCATTAATTTGAACTCCTTTCCTATATACTTCCCTCCAGAAGTTCTCCGCTTCCTCTTTGTCTGGTGCATTTTTCACATTGGAATGTGTCTGCCTGAGACAGTTACAAAATTTCTTGCCGTCTGTCTTAAACAGCTTATTTTGGTAATACTGGTTTTGTCTTTTCCTGTATCTAGATAACCGTTGCATCCTTGCTGAAACCTTTTGTTTACGCACTTCAGTCACTTGATCCAAATTTTCTTTCTTCTCTATGTTATATTTCTTAAGTAGTCTGGTTCTTTTTATGTTCTGTGTCTTTCTGTTATCTCTTTTTATTTCCAGCAAAGCTGATAGTTCCTTTCTGATATCATTTATGCTCTCCTGTATGCGTCTAACCCACGGGGGTGTTTCTGATCTGGGTGTCTCTAATTTATACTCTCTTTTTATATTTATTTCTTCTGTAATAACCATTGCTGCTGCACAAATGAGGCGGTTTAACTCAGCAATATTTAGATCTTTTCCGTCTAGTGTTTCTTCCATTGCTTTATTTGCCGTTTGCATTATTGCTTTTATTTTAAACATACTTTGGAGTTTCTGTAATCTTGGTCTCTTGTCAATTTCTATTTGTGTCACCTGATAATACGTACTTCCAATTTTTTCTTTTAATTTGTAAATCTGATTCCGTTGTTGATGAATTTTCGTTTCTTCTTCTGTTGTAGATGCTGCGTCCGGCTTCTGTTCATCATCCCTTATGGTAATCGAGTGTTCTAGCTGTTTTATTATTATTATTATTATTATTTATTATTATTCAATGGGTGTTTATTAACGTGCAGGTTTAAAAGTACAAGTGCCTATTACTAAGTCAACATGAACACACAAAACACAAAAATATTAAATATACACAACAAAACGATAATAAAGCTAATAAAAGACTAAAAAGGTAATAATAATAATAATAATAATAATAATATGGCCGTCACACGAAGTTTTGTGGTGGGAGCGACACTACCTCCGCTTTCGAATCTGAGAAGCGACAGTACCCAAGAGTAACAGAAGTTGTTGCGTCTTAATTCAAGCTATTTGAAACAGCTGAGTGCATTCAGAATGTCACGCTGAAAATGACGCTTGTCGAAATCCTGCGTTCTACACTATGGACTGAAATTTTTCCAATCTTGTTACGAAGAATGGCAGTGCAGGGTCTGTGTTCATTACCCTGTTATTACAGACCGGGAAGCAGCAGGTTTCTGAAACACGACTTTCTTTTATTTGATTAAGAACAGAAGCTGGAAGCGAAAGACTCGGGTACGCTGCAGTTAGCCAGCCCAGTGATCAACCCCAGTGTCTGTAATTACAAATTACACACAATCAGGTTCTCGACCAATTCCCACTGAGAAAGCCTTCACTTTCCTGATTGACAGCTGTGTGTTTGTATAGTATAATCATTCTTGGACTACTGTTTTACCATGATAATAGACGCTTTAAAAATACATAATGTTAAACACAAAAAAATTGGGAGAGGTTATTGGTCGGTAACCTGCAAAAACGTGCCTTGTTGGGTCGTCATACAGGTGCATTGCTCCAAACGCGCTACAGCTTACGCAATTTAATTAGCTCCGTTATCAGTCAGCTGAGGAGCTTCTGTATACCTGCTTTCTAGTCTAAGGCAAAGAATAAAGTGTAGAAAAACATGCGTATAACACTGACTGTTATCCTGTATGGGAGTGGAACTTGCTTCTCTCCTAGCAGAGGAGCACAGATACACCGTTTCGGACTGTGGGTGAGGAGAAGGAGGATGAAGAGGAGGAGGTGGAGGAGGAGAAGGAGGAAAGAAGGAAGTAAGAGAGAAATTGGAAGACTTAAGCTTCAATACAGAACTTGATATTATAATGGGCCTTCCGCATACACATGTGGTGCATATCACATACGTGGTTCGCCTTCTTACTGTGTAGACTGGTTTCTGAGTCCGCCACGGCCAATTTTTCCATGGTTACGATCGAGCTTGGTCTCTTAGTGACGTAAAAAGCAGTGTGTCCGCGGTTACGGTCGAGATTGGCCTGAGAGTACCGACACAACCCGAGTTTCAAAAGTGAGGTTAGAGGCTGACCAAAGACGGAGTGGATTAGAACGTACACAAAATGTTCATCCCATCGTCAGATGAAGTAGTGGCTAGCAAATGATTATAGACTTAGGATTTGAGCTATATTTGACTGGTATGGCTCGAAGTAGGAATGAGTAACATGTTCTCGGGGAACATGGTAATGAAATTCCGGTTCCGAAAAAAAGGGAGGGGGAAGAATTTTTATTAGCTGAGCAACTCTTATCTCCTGAATAAGTATTATCCACGAAAATAGTTACTTCGGCATAAATGTGCAAATGCTGAAGACATTTTGTGTAGAAGATGATGTACAAATTACGAAGGCCCAGCCATCTTTCACTTAAGGTATAAATGTGCAGATAGTAGCAAAGGCCTTGCGTGATTTCAAGCTTCCGCCGCGGTGTAAATGAGATCATTGCCTAGAAGATGGGACCGATAGATTGCCCCGAAACACCGGTAACTAACTACCAATGAACGCTGCGTAACATCCCACAAAGACGAAGATTTCAGTAAAGACTTCGAAGGTGTACCGTGTGTGCATTAGGTAGACCTACCGGAATCTTATTCATGGGACATGAATTGGGCGTGATACGACCAAAACTTAGTTTTAACGAGTGTACTTTATTCTTCATAAGCTGACAGTCGCTCAGGAAACCAAGAAACTAGGAGCTTCGAAAGGTACGGTTGTGTAATCAGATATCTTTTACATTTATAGTCGCTGTTCTGCCCAGAGATCGCTTGGTGTGTAACGTGGTTAACAAGCAACGAAATACCTGATGGTAGTGTAGCGCTGGCGCATTTCATTCTTGTGGCCATACGTGCATGCATACGTACATACATACATACATATATACATTCATACACACGTACATACATACATACATACACACATACATACATACACACACATACATACATACACACATACACACACATACACACATACATACGTATTTACATATATACATTCATACACACATACATACATACACACATATATACATACATACATACACACACACATACATATATACATATATACATACATACATACATACACACATTATTCCATTGCGGTTAGGATTATCTACAACTTACTATATAGAATACAGTCCTTCGGGGGAAGCTAATACTTCCACGTTTATTCAATTAATTCCCTGTATTTTATGGTACCCGGAAGTTCATTACAGTGTTCACAACAGCCACTATTTACCCCTATTCTAAGCCAGATCAACACAGTACATGTCCCAACATATTTCTTAAAGACCTATTTCAATATTATCCTCCCATCTGCTAACAGGTCTTCCAAGTGGTCTCTCATCCTTCACCTTCCCCATCAAAACGCAGTATACACCTCTACTCTCTCCATACGTGCCACATGCCCCGCCCATCTAATTCTTTTTAACTCGACACCCTAATAATATTTGGTGAGGTGTACAAACCACGAGGTTTTTTCATGCAGTCTCCTCCAGGCTCTTTTAAGCGCAAATATTCTCAGAACCTTATTCTCAAGCATCTTGGGTCTATGTTCTTCCTCCTGTGTAACAGACAAAGCAAAGTAAATTATTCTATATAAGAAATAAAGTAGTTTTCTTCACCCAACACACGCGCATTGATCACTCCTAAATGAACTGCACATTTTGGCGATATGTTTTGTCTGAGCAAGCTGTCTTCTTAGCCACTCGAATTGTCTCCAAAGAGGGATTACTCAGGCCAAGAACGTCGCCAGAAAAGTGAAAAGCATTTCGGAAGTGAACTATAACACTGTGTTGTGTGCAGCCCACAACATTAATCCCTAGAGACTGCTCGGTATCTACAGCGGTCAGGTCACGGGTTTGACGGCCGACAAGCAGGAGTTCGATTCCCGGCAGAGGGTCTAGACCGCCTCTGACGCCCACACAGCCTTCTACCCAACAGATATCGGGATCATTCCTCTGTTGGTACAGCAAGTGAGGCGGAAACTTGACCACTCACTTCCACCTAGTTCCCACGTAAAGAAACCCTAGAACAATTCCTCTACTTCCCAATACGCTTTCATGGCGTGGTGCTTTATTAAACAAGAGGAACAACTTTACCGGATTTATCTATGCTGAATTTGTAAACAGTAACAATCTTGTGTGTGAGAAAGGAGGGCCTTTTGCTGAATTTTCCACTGCCTCTATACGAGCTATAACAAGGTGTTATTTGCAGCGAAGACACGAAGGATGTATGTTAGACGAGGCAAAATGCGCTTGAGAGTGCTTGTTACACTGGCATTACATTTTTGAGTGCGTGGAAACCGCATCTGCGTGAGTATGCACCCGTGAGCAATAGAAATGTATAGAGCAGGAAGACATGAAGCAAGGGGGCGTGTTCCCAAGACGGGCGGCCATGTTGGTCTGGGCGTCGTGACGTCAGGGATGGCTTCGAGCGCCACAATCCTCCTCCTCCATGGATGCCAACATGACAGCAACCCGAGTTATGACACATCATTATGCTAATGCGAGAAACAGCATCGCACTCGGTCTTTGCCTAGCCTTACGATGAATGCTAATGCAGGATCGCGAAAAGCATGAATATGTAGATCGATAGCGAGTGGTCTAAATTCCATGAAAAGATTACGGAATATATAAATCACAGCATCGACGAAAGGAAGATGATTTATTTGGCAGTTCTGCAGGTTTCTCTTTAGAGAATAGACTTGAGTAGCGTAGCCAGAGTAGCGTACGGGCTGGAGAGCCGCGGGTTAGAATCACAGTAGGGTCAAGAGAGTTTTCTCTTCTCCAAAAAGTTCATACTGTTTCTGGAACAACCCAGCCTAAAACAAAATGAGTATGGCGTTATTAACAGGAGGTAAAGCGTCTGAAGCATGAATTTAACCACCCAACACCACCCAGTGCCGAGGTTAAGAATAAGTAGAGTTATACCTCTTCTCCCCCTATATGACCTCATGGTGTGGACAAGGTCAGTTTCACTATACCTTTACCTTGATCTTGTTAATTATTTATTAGCGTAAATGTACGCCATTCGTCCATATGTTTCTTCAAATAAAGTGTTCTCAAATAATGGTACTACTCATTTTTTATGACACAAGTCTTTAATAAACCCTTTCGTAAAGTTCATAACACAGGTTAAACTAATCAGCGATTGCTTCCTTTACCACACACTTCATTTCAACGGTTGCCGGTAATCGAACCACCATTCCGCAGTTAACCAACCTGCACCCCAATCACTACAGGGCCTATGTCATTACACTTCCCAGCTGTTTCCAAAAACCTCGATAAACACTGAAATATTTATTAAACATAAATGTGGTTACTGTCACTACTGTAACTGCTGGGGAGCTGGGGTATCTCAGGCGGTATAGCGACTCGCTACGGACTGAACGGTCCGGGGATCGAATCCCGATGGGGGCGAAATATTCCGCACCCGTCCAGAAGGGCTCAGAGGTCAACCTAGCCTCCTATACAATGGGTACCGGGTCTTTCTCGGCTGTAAACCGGCCAGGGCGTGGCGTTGACAACCCACTCCCATCTAGCGCCGAGGCTAAAGAAAGAGTAGAACTATACCTCTTTTCTCCTCTGGGCCTTCTTGGCGTGTTCTAGGGTGAAATGTTGTAAATGCCTATTTCCCTCCAGTTATATAAAGAGCATTCATTCATTCTGTTCTCTGCCTTACGACAAGTGCACAGTTTTCTTACAAACATCCAGTAGTTGCTCACGTTTTCTTCCTCGTCTTCCCGTCATTTTTCTCCTTCCTTCCACCTTTAATTCAATAAGGTGTTTTACGAGGCAGTTTCTACGCAACACGTGACCAATCCAGTTAGCCTTTCTTCTTTTTACTGTATGTACGATATGCCGCTCCCACTTGACTCTACGCAACAGTTCATTTTCACACAATCGGTTCAAATGACCTCCTCCATCCTCTTTCAGCAAAACATTTCAAAACTTTCCTGGCGTTTCTGATCTGTTTTCCGAAGTGTCCAAGTTTCAGCACCAAGCAAAGTTATGGTCCAAATGTAACACCTTACTAGTTTCTTCCTAAAATTTAACAAGTTTGCTGGTGAAATAGTTTTCTTGTTAAACGCTGAAACTGCCTCGGTAATCCTAGATTTAATTTCACGTGTGCCGCTCACACTGTTTGTTACTCTGCAACCCAGATAGTTGTAATGTCAGGATCGTAACAAATTTTATCAATATATATTTCCATCGTTTCTGGATCTTAAATACGCTGACGAATAGACGGACTGTAATGGCTTCCTCCCTATGTGAGTTTTCCGCAGGATATGCATTACAAAGGATTTTACGCGGTCCCATGTTTGAAAAATATGTGCCTAGTTCAGCACAGACAGAGCGACAGAGGCTCACAATTCGGCACGGACCACATGCGGCCCGCAGACTGCATTACTTACCGAGTGCAGACATGTAACTCATCTGTTTGTTTTGCAATTCGACACTAGTATTTTATTTGCTCTGTTATTGCAGTGAGGGGTCTCTCAAAGTGACAGCAGCGGCTGATGCCCTGAAGGGCCGCGGGGGAGGAAAATAAGTTTGGGTCGTAGCTCGCATCTCACTTTTTTTTATTCCTTGTTATGTTTTATTTTTATTTCCAATACTCATTTACTTCAACGATTCTCTACTTGTAACACTGAAATGCCTAATAATACGAAAGGATATGAAATAATGGTGGATATGGCACCGGCAGCGTGCGTCAAACTTTGAATAACTACCGGTACAGAAGAAAATACCTCTGTTTTAAACGAACCCTTTTTTGAGCTAATTGGTAGTTCTTTTCGTATTTATGTTTCATTAAGTCAGTAACATTTATGCTTCCAAGTAACATTTTCATCGGTAGCGTAGCTACTGTAGGTTTTTCGGCGCCAGGAGCAAGTAACCACAATGGCCGCCCTTAACAGAAATTATAGAATTAAAAAAATCGCTACTTATTAAATTTACGGTTACGTTTTCAATATTTCAAAAAATTACTGAGAGCAGAAAATCATTTTTAATTTAAAGTAGTACATATTCATTTTGTTGCCCACTTCGTTGCCTCTTGGAATCTGCTGTTTAGGGCTGGCACACCATTGGTCCGTCACTCCCACCTACACTCCTGGTGTCACACATCCCATAACAAGGAAATTCATCCTATTAAAGACCCTTTACATGCAACATTGTACATGGTATGCGTGTGTGGCACTGGGACGTGCACAACTTGGCTCCCAAAAACATTAAGCAATTTCTGACAAAGTGCACGGCTATTGGCCATCCTAAAAAAAAATTTCTCAGTGAGTTAATTATAAAAATATTTTTCAAAATAGTTTTTACGTGACATAAAAAAGTCTAAATTCAATAGCAGTAAGAATTTTCTAGCCATAAAACAACAGCCTTACGTTTCACCATTCGAAGTTACGAAGAAAAAATGTTTCTTGTTTAAACACCACAATATGAAAATGTATGGAGGGTAGTGGTATATCTCCACGCATTCTTGCCGTCCTCCCCCCCCCCCTTTCCCCGGTACAAACAGCACCGATACCAATCACACAAGAGGCTGGGTAGGCTCCAGATCTGGCCGGGATGCTGTGGCAAGAAGACAAATCTGTAAACCTGTCAGCAATCAAACCCAGTCCAGCGGTCATTTAAACCTAGTCCCTACATATAGGCTTGTTAACAACTTAAGAATGATGCAGGTTACTCTTGTGTATTCGAGTTGTCGCGAACGAATACAGTAATTGGCATTCGGGTTCGATACAAGCCAGGAAATTCTGGGTATACGAGCTGCACCACATACACTTAGTAATTCTTATGTCTAAGAATACATCTGCGTGTTGTGGAGAAGATAAACCTGGTGGAAATCAAACCATGCCTCCCCGACCGCCCATCCCCTATTTTCAATGTACTGACTGAGCAATCCTGCCTCCATCAGACGTTAGAAAAAACAAGTAACTATAAAAACTTGTATTTTTTTTTGTTCGTGCGTAATGGGGCCGGGTGTGAAGTGAATCACTCAAAAATGAATGAAGAAGTACCTCCACTTGCACATATTCCTTCAGAGCATGCACAGGGACAACTTTACCTTGACCTGCATAACATTTCTGAGATACTAAGTTCGCTTCAAAAAAGCTTTCTACGCGGATTAGGCATACAAGTAAATTTCATGCTATTAGTTTTATTAGGTGTTACCCAGTAATAGGGGTTAAGTGTAAAACCGGTTATAATATGGCCAACAGATCGAGGCGTCCAGCAAGCTGCTGCATGTAGTACAGAATGATACCTTTCTTTTGTAATCGTCTCCTCTTCAAATGCAGACCTTCAGTAGGTATAGGTCAAAAAGACAGACAGACGGACAGGCAGATTTCAAGTTTACATCAACACGCATGACTACCCTCCAATATTCCGTACGGAAGTTACTGCACTTGTGTCGTTTTAAGGACTGAGCTTGCATTTCTATCGTGACTTATCACGTAAGTAAAAAATCATCTTTAGTGCCAACTCCATGAAGCAGAATTCTTCTTAAGAATCTAATGGTCGCTCATCTACTCAAGACTTCCGCTCGTAGATCACGAAACCCGAAGGTTTAATGCTGTGTTCACATGAGCCCGGAAGCCGATGACATCCTGAACGAGATAAAGCCAGTCTGCGCCTTCACGTCATGGCATGCTGACACACATTTCAACAGCATCCCCTTATTTTGATCTTAGAACAACGACTGAGATTAGTATTTAACCCTTATCCTGCTAACGTGGAGAATATGGTGCGCTCCTAATAATGCCAGCAGATGGCAGATGGGATTTAACTCGGCGTTTAAAGGGCTAATGGAACTGAAGGTTAGCACGAACACAAAAGTAAATTCACACTTCAGTACGTTTTGATCTTCGCCGATTTTAGAAGGAAAATGGGGAACTGGTAGAACTGATTCACTACAGCCGCCAAAGTCCAGAGGCTGCTACACCTACCGCCCATTCTGCACTCCGTATTGAATGTAATATGTCCAGTAATATGCACAACAAATAACCACAGCACTAAATTAGTGACTTTGTTGTTAATGCAGGTTCAATGTGTTTACCGCGCCGGACGAACTAAATCTCTAACTGCAATTCAGCTAGAAAGGTTTCAGATTCTTACAGCGGTGCTGACAAATAGTGAATTTTTCTGGTGTGTTACTTTGTGTCAACTGGTAAATAATGACCAACGTTTCTGACGAGCGTAATGCTTTCATGTTCACAATCAGGCAGTCCTTAGTGTGAAGAGACAAATTGTAGCACAAGGCTCAGGTAATAATAGGTCTAACGTAAGAATTCAGAACTCTACACGATCACCCGTTTTAACTTGTTTGTCCCGACGTGCTCAGTCTGGTAGGTGATCCTCTTTCGGGAAACGGTTGTGGTTCACTGAATCACGTATAGTTTTAGTTATTTCTTTTTACTTGTTTTATCTACTCATTTTGTTCTTGATATAAAGAAAAGGCGTGCTGTATCAAGTTAAACAACTACATCATATTTTATTAAAATAACACCGTCACTTGTACTCTCTTACTCACATCGCTCTCGTACGAGACCGACTTCCTTACTGGACTGTTAGCGTCCGTTGCCCGCTGCTAACGTTTTCACATTTAAATCTCTCCCCGCACAACCCCTCCTACCTATCGCCGAAGGTTCCTGAACATACGTTGACAGACCCTCCGTAAATGGCGCAGCAAACCTAATAAACAACTATATTATAAAAGATCGGCTACAAAACCTATCTCATACACACACATGGCACTGCATCAGGCAGAGCTTCCGTGTCGGGTATATTTGAATAATGCGAGCCATTTACACCAATGATAATCGGAATTACGTTCACAGGACACATACATATTTCAGGGGAAGCAAGGATATGACAGAGAAATAAGGAGGATGTGAATATGGGACGGAAAATATAACAAAAACGAAGAAATAACGGAAGCGGAATAAAAGAAGGCAAAGACAGAAGAAAAGAAAGGAAAGACGAAAGAAGGAAACTAAATATGGAAGGAAAAAAGGAAAAGCGGAAATAATAAAGCAATTAAGAAAGGGAAAATAGAAGGAAGAAAGGAAAATAAAACAAAAAAGGCAAGGAGAATAAAATGGAAAGAAAAAAAAAGAACAAAACAGAGCTAGCGAAGACAAAGAAAGGAAGTGTCCTTGGGCACGAATCAATTTTGTGAGAAGAGCTGTATATAAGTTTGGAAGACAATCAGGCAAGTCCGCTGGTGCCACATACTTGTCGGACTCGCAGGTCAATCCTTCTTAACCATATACCGGTCTGACCAGCCACTTTCATAACACATGATCTGCTCCAGTCTCATCTTCATTGACAGGACTTGTTTCTACGCGTCTACATCAGCGGTACACCAATACATTCAGCCTCAGCATAGTTTCATTATAAACACAGGCTCAGACTCACCCAGCAGACAGGCAAACGAACAACTAAGGAACAGCAGCAAACATTTGACCCCCATATTAATAGTTTTTGTTCATAATTAACCAAATGAGTAATTCGTTACTAATTATCAGCATCGCCACTTGCCTGTAAGATCCACAAACTATTGCTTACGGTAAATACTGTAAGACTGTCGGATGCTGAAACTAACAACTCCTGTCCATTTAGCTCCAAGCCTAAGAATAAAATGAGCTGTATGTCCACGACCTCAATGCGCTTTCAAGATGTGATACGTGGTGTATGGAATCCTTGCCACGTACATACAACTACTCATTTCGCCAGTTCATTTATGTTGATGGCAAGGGTGACTGTGAATATCATGGTTAGACCGACGTGAAGGGAAGAGGTCGTGGTCTATTTATAACAGCGAAGTCACACAGTAAATCAGTCACAACGACTCCTTCAACGATAAGTAAAATAGGAAACCGGAACGTTAAAAGCATAACGTTCAGTTGAGCAACAAATATTTAACAAATCGGTCAGAAATAATTTTACATGACGTAAGCCTACAAATCCCTTATCTAAAGACCCTATACTCATGGCCAGAACCCCCCCCCCCCAAGGTGGCCCTAACCCTCCTCATTTTTGAGGTTTCGAGTTCACCCCCCAAAACCCCCCAATCGGTGGGACTCCTCTGAACGGGGGATCGGCCCGTCCCCGAGACCTCTAC
>Ga0123355_10014286_pt1 | contig 12408 bp, 1 predicted proteins | sample TergutEmb28metaG_3_FD_89872 | JGI IMG/M metagenome (GOLD analysis project Ga0123355, IMG submission 89872) | Embiratermes neotenicus P1 segment gut microbial communities from Petit-Saut dam, French Guiana - Emb289 P1 | ecosystem: Host-associated > Arthropoda: Insects > Digestive system > Gut ...
AGGTTCTTTCTCAGAATAGGTTATACCTTTGATAGTCATACCGTGGAATTTCGCCGCAACAGACACCGCACCGCCAATGCCTTCCTGAATATCAGCACCTTTGGCATTTTCGTCATTGAAAAGCGCAATATCCCTTTCGATACCAGCAATGCGTTCATTGATAGCAGTTATTTGCCTAGGATATCGCTGTAGTAAATCATCTTCCAGTCGATGCTTCTGGCTCTGGAAATCAGACTTAATCATGCGTAGTTTGGCTACTTCTACGTCAAGGTTCATCTTCTCGGCGATGAGTGGATTGCCAGCGCAAAGGGCCTTTATTTCAGCATATGATAACGCCGTCTCATCCACATCTTCACAGCTACGTGCTGGTGATTTTGAAGTCATAACCTGTGCTATAAACTTCTGCTTGGCCTCAACCGTTTGCCATAGGTAGCTGTCAAATGTGCCTTGTGTAGCATACCTGTATATTTTCACTTCGGGATTATCGTTGCCTTGGCGTATAATACGGCCGGCACGTTGTTCCAAATCCGCTGGGCGCCACGGACAATCGGCATCATGGTTGGCTATCAATTTGTCTTGCACATTGGTGCCTGCGCCCATCTTGGCAGTGGAGCCAAACAGTACACGGATTTTACCCTGGCGCACTTTCGCAAACAGCTCTTTTTTACGCGCTTCGCTATCGTAATCGTGAATGAAAGCCATTTCATGCTCGGGTATGCCTTTCTCAAGGAGCTTGTCGCGAATATCCTCATAAACGCTAAAACGCCCATCATTCTTGGGCGTTGAGAAATCGCAGAACACTAATTGAGTCAAGCGCTTGGCTTGAGTTTCTTCCCAAAGCTCAAATACTTTGTCCGAACAGGCTCTGGTTTTGCTGTTTTCAGACTCTGGTAACAGTGGGTTTATAAGCCGTTGGTCTAGGCCGATTTTACGCCCATCAGTTGTAATTTTAAGCATGTTATCGATCTTGGGGTCTACTAGTCGGCGTTGTACCATGTATGCACGTTCTGATAGGCTTTGCACCATTTCCTTTTGCAGTTCGGAAGGCTCTAGGATGATGTTCTCATACTTAACTTCTGGCGTGGGAAGGTCAAGCATATCCGCGGTTTGAATATCAGCAAAAGCCCTAAACAAGGCCATAAGCTCAGGTAGGTTGTGAAACATAGCGAGCCTTGTACGGGCGCGGTAGCCAGTACCTTCGGGGGCGAGTTCGATAGTAGTTTGAGGTTCAGCAAACAGAGACACCCAGGCGTCAAAATGCGTTAGGTCTTTTGCTACAAGGGTGTCGTATTGCAGGTAGCGCTGATTTGTGAACATCTCTGCCAACGTGTTTGTAATGGGCGTCCCTGTGGCATGGATATTGCCTTTGCCACCAGTTAGTTCGTCCATATAGCGGGTCTTTGTAAAGAGGTCAATTGCCTTTTGTGCACTTTGCTGGGACATGCCTGCAATATTGCGCATCTTAGTGAGCGTGAACAAATTTTTGTAAAAATGTGACTCGTCAATAAACAGGCGGTCTACTCCCAACTGCTCGAAGGTAACAACACTATCTTTCCTTTTACCGTCGAGCAATTTAGACAAATGTAACTCAAGAGATTTTTTAGTGCGCTCCATTTGCTTAACAGTGAAACGCTCATCCACGTCGCCCATCAGTTCCCGCATTGAGTCCTCAATTTCTTGTATTTGCTCAACCAAAATGCGCTCTTGCCGCTCTTTAGAAAGGGGAATCTTCTCTAGTTGAGAGTGCCCGATAATAACCGCATCATACTCACCAGTAGCGATTTTTGCGCAGAACTTCTTGCGATTCCGCATTTCAAAGTCTTTCTTTCGTGCTACAAGGATATTTGCAGATGGATACAGCCGCATAAACTGCGAAGCCCACTGCTCGGTAATATGGTTCGGCACTACGATAAGGGATTTATGGCATAGCCCAATCCGTTTCATTTCCATAGCAGCGGCTATCATGGTAAATGTTTTGCCAGCGCCCACGACATGGGCAAGCAAAGTATTGCCACCATACATAATCCTAGCGGCACCATTGGCTTGATGAGGGCGTAACGTCTCTCCAACAGACATACCAGGGAAAGTTAAATGGCTACCATTAAACTCTCGTGGGCGGGTAGAGTTAAACTTTTCGTTATATAACGCCACAAGTGTCTGCCTACGCTCAGGGTCTTCCCATATCCAGTCCTTAAACGCCCTCTTTAACAGCTCTTGCTTCTGCTGTGCCAACGTAGTAGCCTTTTTGTTGAGTTCGCGCCGTTCCTTGCCATCAGCATCTTTATTGTAATCGTAAACTCTGACATCACGCAGGTTAAGGGTATCGTGCAGAATCTCGTAGGCATTCATGCGGTCAGTGCCATATGTGACCGTTGCACGGACATCGTTAAACAAGGCCTTGCCCCTGCCTGCAACCTGCCATTCACCTGTGCGCGTAGAGTAATTCACCCGATAATCTTTTTGGTGGATACGTGAAGCAGGAAGGAGTTCATGCATAAATTGCTGGATGTACTCTTTATCAATCCACGTAGAGCCAAGGCGGACAGATATCTCATGGGCCTCTAAGTGTTTGGGTTGCACTGCCTCAAGTGCTGTTACGTTTACGTCAAGCGAACCATCACCAACAGCGGCCTGGGCAGCCCTGGCCAGTTCCAACTTCTCACGTACATTGCCAGATAGGTATTCGTCAGCGGTTACATAGGTTTTTGTTGGGTCGTTTGCGCTCCCGATATTGAGATAGATGATATTCGTTAGCTTGGAAATGAGATTGTGGCGGTCAAAGCCAGTAATGCTTTCCATGTAGCTTAAATCAACATAGCCTTTTTCGTTAAGGGATGCTGCCAGTGCATCATTAGCGGTATCAACCCTTGTGATAACTTGCTGAGGCTTGATTGTACGCTTGGAAAACATATCGGCCTTGCGTTCCAGTTTATTATCACCGTCCAGCACCTCCAGGGAACTAAGCAGATAGAACGAATCATCAGCGTTAAACGCACGGCTATTGGCTGTGGAGTTAATAAGGCCGTATTCAGCAGTGAAGTTATCGTAGAGAGTGTTTAGCTCTGCCTGTTTGGCCTTTATCTCATCTTCACCATGTTCGTCTACCTGCAAGGCAATGAGTTCATGGGTGCAATCCCTAATAGCAATCATGCCTTTTATGCGTTCCAAAGTGGTTACTGGTAAGTCAACGGGGTACATCAAGGAGTTCTCACGGAAATATACTTGCCCCTCTGTGATGCTGGCGGCTGTTATATCCCCGTCATCGGCAGGGGTAACAAGGGCATAGCTGAAGTTTTTAACGCGAGGGTCGGCAGGGATGGCGTGGTTATCTACGCCCTCCATATCGTCTAGTTCGGCTTCTGTTATCTTGCCTTGGATATTAAAAAGTGCTGTCCTTAGTTGTTCTCCTAAGTCAGCACCTTCTATTGGGATACAGGTAGAGATATTATCGCTTGCGTACATCCTTTGCCCATCATCTATGGACATTTTGCCGAGTACCATTTCGGGGTTATCAATGAAATAGCGGTTAATTGGTATGCCATCTTCTGTTTGTCCCAAGTGTACCCAATCTGGCTCTATGTCTATGGGCCTATCCCTTTTTTGCAAAAATATTATGTCTGCCGTGACTTCTGTGCCAGCGTTCTTCAAAAAGGCGTTGTTGGGTAAGCGTACCGCGCCGAGTAAATCTGCTCTTTGGGATAGGTACTTACGCACATCTGGCTTTACCTTATCCAGCGTACCCTTGGATGTAATAAAAGCCACTATCCCGCCTGGGCGTACTTGGTCTAGTGATTTGGAAAAAAAATAATCGTGGATTCGGAAGTTGTATTTATTATAGCGTTTATCGTGGACACTATAATCCCCAAAAGGTACGTTGCCTATGGCAAGGTCAAAGAAAGCATCTGGCATACTGGTTTTCTCGAAACCTGTGGCCTGGATATTGGCCTTTGGATATAGGTGCTTTGCTATCTGTGCAGTAATGCTGTCTAGCTCTACACCATACATTTTTGAGCCAGCCATGCTATCAGGTAGCAGGCCGAAGAAGTTGCCAACTCCGCAGGAAGGTTCCAGGATATTGCCAGTCTTGAAGCCCATGCGCTCTACCGTTTCATAGATGGCCTTTATAACCATGGGTGATGTGTAGTGCGCATTGAGAGTGCTAGACTTTGCCGAATCCCATTCTTGCGGGGAAAGGGTGGCGTTTAGCTCAAGATGTTCTTTTGGCCATCTTTCGTTATGTGGGTCAAACACTTGCGGTATACTGCCAAAGCCTACATAGCGGGAAAGTATCTGCTGTTCATCTGGGGTGGCGGCGCGGTTATCAAGTGCCAGGTCTTTAAGGATGCGGATGGCATCCATGTTATAACGGAACTTTGTCTTTGCGCCGCCTTCGCCAAGATGGTCGTCGGTGATGCGGAAGTTTGCAGGGGAGGGGCGAAAGGCTTCCTGGGTAATAAGGGTATCAATATAAGCAAGCGCTTCTGCTTCTGTTGGAAAAGTGATATAGCGTTCGTCTTCTGTTTTAAGAAACTGCTTTTTTTCATTATCATAGATACCATATGACGTAGCAGACTCGTTTTTACCAAGAACGTTTATAACACGCGGGTTGCTTGATATTTGCTCTACGCTGGTAACAGGCCGCACGGTGTAGCGAGGTGTTGCCGGCTCTGGCTCTGACGTTTCTTGTAGTGGTGCCATGTCTTGTGTAGTCGGTTGCAAGTGGGCATTGTCGGATTGCGTGGGTTCAATATCGCTTGGTTCGCCTTGAATGGGCGCTTCTGCTTCGCGCTGTTGACGTGTTTCCCAGGACTGCCGATATACATAGTCGAATAGCTTGTCGTTAAAATCGTCGTCATTATGGTAGGCGTGATAGACTTGTGGTTCATCGTCTTGATGCTCGTCAATGACTGCATCCAATGCCACATTTAGCGGCCTGCGAAGTGTGCCGCGTGTTTGTGCGTTGTTGAGGGCATCGGTAAAATCAGCATCTTGCATTACTCGCCCAAAGACCATCTGCGCCACGGCATCAAAATCGAGTTCTACTGGCTCGGCAGATATGATCTGGGGTTGTGATTCCTGCGATTCCTGCTCCAAGCTACGAACATATCGGGTGCCATCGGGGTTAAGCGACGATATTGCTACGTTGTGACCAGCATAGTAGAGATTATCAAATGAATCGGACGACATCTCTGACGTTACACGTGCCAGTGGTATGGGTTCAGCAAGCCCAGCAACATCGCGGGCTGTTAATGCTATGTCCAATGTCTGCGCTGCTATTTCAGCATCATTGCCATAGAACTCGTAAAAATCGCCCACTTGGAACATAACGATATGGTTAGGGAAATCAGCTTTTACTTGATGATACTCGTCATATGCAGAAGGTTCCGTAGGTTCGTGTGCCGCTGTTTGTGCTTGCTGTTCCTTTGCTTGCGCTTGCTGTTCCACCGTTTGTGTTTGCTGTTCTGCTATGGGGCGTTCACTAAGGCTAGGCACTAATGGCTCTACTACAGCAAGCTGCCCGATATCAGCAAGATGCCCGAGGTCAGAAAGTTCGGCTAGTCGCTTAACTATTGCCGCCCAGTTAAGTGTTAATGTTTCGGCAGGCAATCGTGCATCAATGGCGTCTGGCCTATGAGATTTGCTATCCAAGAGCACATCGCCGACAATGGTAACGCCTGTGCTTTCGCCATAGATAAACAGAACCTCATCCTTCACGTCTTTGCGAAGGGTTGTTTCCTCTATGTTGCTGTAAATTTCGCGTACAAGTGCAACTGCCTCCCGCGAACGTGGGTTATCTGCAAACTGTGTAGCAAGGCGAGATTTGTCCCCGTCACTGATAGACAATAGCAGTTCGTCAATCTCACTTTGGGAAATGGGTTCAGATATAGATGTAGTGGATGCAATATCACTAGTGAGTGAATCAGCTCTTTCCGTTGTAGCCTGCTCTTGCGCTTGCTTACGCTCATTTGCCTGCACAATATTTTCCCGTTGCTCGTCTGCACTTGGCAAAACAGGCCGTTCACCTGAATCAAGCAAAGTCATTTGACCATCAAGGGGTGATGAATCCTTTGTAAAACGTGTACGCCTATGCATTTCGGGCAAAGTCCGCCCAGTAGCTACCTCTGGGTCTGGAATGTTCTCCAACCCTGGAAAAAGCGTGTATGTTCCCTCGTGATACGCCAGCAGATTCTCATACCCTTTTTGGCGAGTCGCGTAATGTTGGTCATCCTTTGGTGTGTTTGCAAAGAGATACTGCATTTGACCAAGTAGAGCTTCGATTTTTTCTGAGTTATCCAACAAGTCATCTATTGCTGCCCACTCATCATTGCTGTTGTTGTAGAAATCCAAGTCTTTGCCAAAAGGCCGTTCATATTCTTCTGGCAGTTCATAAAAAAAGCTGTTGATAGCCCTTGCCAGCAAAAGGCGCTCGTAGGGGTAAGTCCAATCAAGGTCGGAGCCTGTGGCATAGTGGCCGCTTTCTATGAGTTCCTGTGTTCTGCGCGCAACTTGTGTCCAGTTTAGCTTTACATCATCGCAACCTGCGCGTTGTAAAGTGATACCTTTACTTGGTTGCGACTTTGACCAGCCATCATACCATGTGCCGCCACCATTACCGTATTCGTTCTTGATGAAGTCAATTCGCTCTTTCGGCGTATGCTCGTGAAGAAAATGAGAAAGCGTACGCCATTTGCTTTCTGCAAATCTACCACCACTAACTAGATAACGGTCAACTTCGTCGTTAGTGATAAAGCGCATATGGCTGAGTGGTGTGTATTCGGCTACAGGAAACCCATGTGCGGACAGGCTCGATTTCACTAGGCTTTCTAAAATCCATTGCGGGCGTCTAAAAAGGCGAAAAGATGTATTTGGTTCGTCTGCAAGTGCTGTGATATCGTTTCTCAGGTGGTTCAAAATTTTTGCAAAACTGCTTTGGTCATTGTAAGTGACTCCACGGCCAATTTCATCAACGCCAATTTCGCCTTTATCGCGCAGTAACGCTGTTACAGTCTCATTTGTAGTAGGGTAAGCTTCGCTGTATTTCCATTCGGGTGGAAGTGGTTTTGACATGCTTATTGCTTCATTATACAAAGTCATAATTTCTTCCGACGTGGGCTTGGGTTCCGATTCTAAAGCAGTGTATACCTTGTCTTTTAACTCAGAAAGCCCACGGATAAAATAGCGGCTGTCTTTCCAGTCATTCTTTGTAGCCTCTTTCTGCTCGGTTGTCATGGCTTTGCGAAGGTCGTATATAATATCGCTTAGTCCGTGAGAAATATCTTTGTAAAGCGTTATAACGTCATCGGCGCACGCTCTGTTCTCGTTATAGAGTGCTTCATCGAGAATATCGTGAGACACATACATGCCAGCATCATACAAATCCTTGACGCGCATAGCCGCCTGTTCCCAGGTAATAACGGTATAGTCCGTAGCGGACAATGCAGATTTGCCGCGTCCAATGGTTATGCCATTGCCATCAAACCACACGGCGGTCTGCTGTGCGCCGAATTGAAAGCCTTTTCCGCTGGGTGTTTCATCTTGTCGGTTATATGGGCCATTCAAATATTCATGGCGTAGAAATGCAGTGTTATCGTCGTGGGATAGGTTTTTAGCAAAGTGGGCGGCTATCCGCAAAATGCTATTATTACTGTTACCACCATCCCGTAAAATAGAATCAACCTCGTCTATGGTAATGGACGAGGTTGATAGGGTTTCTGATATTGGTGTTATTAGGGTTTCGGGTATTGGGCTTACGGGGGGGTCAGATATTGGCGTTACTGGCGTTTCGCTTAATCGGCGTGAATCAGTTCGTCCAGCACCATTTCGTTGGCCTGGGACTTCATGCTGTTCATTGCCGCTGTCCAGCCCATCGGGTTGGTGGCTTTGTTGGGCGGTGGGTTCTTGGCTAACAATTGTTCCATCACTTGCTCTATCCGCCGATTCGCCGCCACTTCCACTTCCCGTAGGTGTGGGGATAGCGTCTCTTTCAATAACATCCTGTTGTATGTTATCGTGCGGTGGTCTTTCAGGAAGGCTTTCCGCATCCGCCCGTATGTGCCCAGGGGCTGTGCCAGCTCCTTCGGCGGTTCGTTCAGCCTGATGTCTGGCAGCAGGTAATCCCCGACCTGTGTGTATGTCAGTGCTGCGCTCATTTTCTGCACTCCTTTCGGCGGCCTGTTGCCGCTCATGCTTTTTTATGACAATTTCTATATCTCGCAAAACCTGCGCTGATAGTTCGTTGGTGGCTGTGCCAAGGGCGTATACCATATCAGGTGTATTAAATCCTCGGATATACCGGAAATCTTCATCGGTGAAATGGCTTGCAGTTTCCAGGCCGCAACGTGACATAAGGGTATAAGCAATACTATTGGCCAGAGCATCTTCAAATGCAATGCCCATGTTTAGTTCGTCTAGTTCATCAAGATAGCTGTTCTCAGCACGGAATCGAATCTCGCGGGAGTTATCATCATAATACTCACGGGCAAGTTGCCATGCAATGTTGCGGAAGGAATCCTCAAGGGTGTCGCCTACATCGTCATAGATGTTATCAAGGGCTTCTAAAACGATTTCCCTGTGGGCTTGTTGCATTTCCCATAGATACACCGGGCGTGAGTTATGGAGTGCTGTATCCGTGTCGGCCACATCGAAAACATATCTTAGTTTGGGATAGCTACCAGTATCGTCTATTAGAGCTATGCCCTTCGTACCGCGCTTTACCCATCTGTTAAATGTCTCGTTCCATGTTTCGATTGGGGCGCAGGCTATTGCATCGGGGCGCTGTGCGTGGATTAGAAGTTGGTCAGGAAAGGTGTACTTGTACATCCTAGCGGCGGCATCAAGGAAGCCTGTCCAGTTATCGCGGCTTGTAGCGATATCATGTGCCGCTTGCTCTGCTACGGATTGGTAGTATTGTAGTTTGCTTGGCATATATCCCTACACCTCCAGTTCGTTAGGTTCGTCGTCACCGTGGTATGCTGGGTGAAAAGTCAGGGTTTCAAACTCCGCATCGTTTAATGCGTTTAGCTTGTGTAACGCACTTTCGGCGATTTCCGATAGCTCTGGCTCTTCAAAGTATGGCAGGGCGGCGGTTATATCGTTTTTTAGCGCCATGCGGTTACTTGTGTCGTAGATGCATATAAGGTTTTCTTCCTCTACTGTAAAAAGCAATAAATCCATTAATCTCGTTCCTCCTTTTTCGTTGATGATTGCTGTTGTCCGTTTTGTGCGGCCTTTCGCTTGCCATCTTCAAGGCGCTCCATAAGGGTTGGCTTGCCTTTTTGCGGGGTATTGCGTGGTTGTGAATCAGTACGTTCAGCCTTTACGGCTTTGGCTAGGTCATGCAGTGATATTGATTTCCCTGCATCTACATCCGCTTCCAACTCTGCTATTGTTGGGCCAGTGTGTATATCTGTGCTATTCCCAACTTGGGAATAGGTGTTGGATTCCGTTACTGGCTCCTTGTCCTGTGATGTTGCATGTGCGGCCTGGGTGCTTTGGCGTTCTTCGCCTAAAAAGGAGTCTAGCTTCATAAAGCCTACACTATCAACATAGTGGGATGATATCTCGCCGCCCTGTTGTAATACAATGATGTCGCTAACAGAAAGAGAACGCCCTACAAAATCTGCGGGGCGTTCGTCGTTGTTAAGGTTTGCAAATATGGTGTTTAAGTTGGCCTGTGTTCCTTCTGATGTTAGTGGTGCAGAGTAAATGAGTTTATAGTTGCTACGGTCAACTTCTAGGCCAAGGGCTTCCATCTCTCGCATGGGCGTAAAGCGGAAATTTCGGGCATTGTCGATATCATCAGCGATTTGATAGATGCCAAACATGCTTGTGCTACCATGTAGTAGTTCTGATTCGCGGCTACCTTCACTATTCATGGCAACCGCTATCTGTGCGGCACGAACGGGCGAAAGTTGCCAATCATCGCGTTCTATGCCGCAGTAACCCTCGTGTGAAGGGATTTCGTTGCGGTCAATCACAAAGGATTCCGTATCATCGGGATATAGCAGGTAGATTGGATGGGCTGTGTCAAATAGCTCGATAGCTCGTAGGTTGGATAACGGCAACATCTCGCTAAAATGATAGCCGAAATCGTTTAAGTCGGCGGTAGTTACTGTTGGGTCGGGAAGTGACAAGTCAAGCTCTGTTGTTTTAGGAGACTCCTGTATATTTGTTGCTGGTAAAGGTGTTAGGGTATCAGCAACACTAACCTCTGGCGTCTCTGCTTCTGGCATAATGGGCATACCTTCTGCATCGAAAAGAACTTCCACATCCTCGCCATCAATTTCCCTTATTCCGCGAACAGGTATATATCCTTGTTCGGAAATGTTATCAAGCCAAATGGCCGCAAAATCATCCAGCTGAGACTGCAAGTTTGGGATTGAATATTGGTTTCCATTGCCGTCGTAACCTACACCCATGCCATCCTCATCGAAAAGCTGATTGATTGGGGGCACGCTTTGCTCGAATGAAGAGCCAGCCATCATATTATCTGTATTGCTAAAACGAAACTGCATCATAGGGTCGTAGCATAAATCGCCGTTGAGTTTATAGGTATGCATAACAGATATGCGGTCGCCGAAAATATACTCAAGAGAAAGCGGCATAAAGCTATCGCCAGCTTCTAGTTTGAGATAGCTGTATTCGCCGTTTGCAAACTCTGGGAATAGCTCGGCAAATTTATTGTAGAGTTTGTTTTCCGATGTCTTTTCTGTCTCCGAGATATCAGCAGCTTGCTGTCTTTTTACTTCAATGGGAGTTAAGATAATTGCACTGTGTAGCTTGTCCAGGTAGCCGCCAAACGTAGTAGAGTTGCCTTTGTGCTTACCTTTATAGTAGCTATACCCATCTTTTTTTATAGCTGCCAACCCAGTATTTACCCAGCCTTGCGTTCTTAACGGTAGGTTTATGTCGTATAGCTTAAACAGCTCAAGGACAGGGTTTTTACCCTCAAAGGCATGTTCATCATAGCTAACTGAAATATCTTCGCCACGTTCAATCGCATTCGCGATTTCATCAACGCGGGAATCAAACTTGGCTATAGCTTGTTGCTTTTCCTCTTGCCTGGTCAGTTCTTTTTCGGCGTTAAGTTTTTTACGCTCCGCCTCACGTTGTTCACGGATGGGCTTGTTATGTGCTTCGCATTCGTCCAAGCGGTTAACCACTGCGGCGTGTTGATACATGGCCCATTTATTGGGGTCGGCCATGTCTTGTTCAAAAATGTTGGCGATTGCGATTATGGCCTTATCTATCTCGTCTTCCGTAGGCCGAACGCTCACCCATTCGTTTTTGTTACTATCCCATTCGTCATTAAAGTATTGAGATAGGCGGTCAACTCGTCCGCTTGCGGTCAGGAAGTAAAGGTTTTTGTCGCCATGTGCTTCGCGGTTGTATATCTGGTATTTTCCTATTGGTTCCTCGACTGTTACCCTAATTTTTTTTCCTGTGCGGTTGAAGTTGCCATTGTCAAATACGGGGGTCATAAGAACATTCGAGCCAACCCTTTGGGGGTCAGCTACTTCTGCATGGTGGGTGTATTGCGCAATAAGCGCCGATATATTGTCGGCTGGTTGGTTTATTGAATCATTTGCACTTACTGATTCGAGTGCTGGTTCCGCAAATGCAAGGCCATCTGAGGCTGGTTCGGTAACGTCGTAGATTTCAGTCGGCAGTTCATCCAATGAAACCTGTTCCCCGCCGACAACTAGGGTGATATTGCGTTCCTTTACAAGTTCTTGAAACTTGCCGTCAATGCCATCTATAAGTTCAGCCGCCGCTTTACGTATGGCATCAAGGGAAGCATTGAGTTCTTTTAACTCGCGGGTTTCGCTCCAGTCCGCGACATATCCAAAACTATTAGCCCCAGTTTCTATGTTGAAATATTGGCACACAGCATATGAAACGGATTCTGCTTCAACCTCTTGTGTTCTGCGGTCTTTTGGGGTGGCGGCTTCATCCATTAAACGCAGTGACTCTATATCGTGTAACTTGGCATGTGTGATTTCATGTATGACTGCTGAAACCGTTTGGATTTCGCTCATGCCCTCGCGGATGGCGATTCTATCGCCATAGTAGCAAGCACCGTCAGCGTCATCTGGCATTTGCTCCATTACTATAGGTAATGGCGACACAGCTCTGAGGGCATCCATAAATGCCTCGTACTGCTCTACATTTCCCGTAAGGTCTTGGACTAGCGTTGGCAGTGGCTTGCCGTCTGTCTGCTTTACATCGAATACATTTGTTACCTTAAACCTAGCGAGTTGCCTTTCGGTATGCTCCACGATGGGCATACCGTCCTCACCCAATACGGGCAGGCGCGTTACGGGGTCTAGTTTTTCTTTTTCTTCACGCATCACTAACAGCACGGGGGCTAGTATTTTTATGGCCTTTTCGCCTTTTTTTACATGGCGG
>Ga0123355_10014287_pt1 | contig 12408 bp, 14 predicted proteins | sample TergutEmb28metaG_3_FD_89872 | JGI IMG/M metagenome (GOLD analysis project Ga0123355, IMG submission 89872) | Embiratermes neotenicus P1 segment gut microbial communities from Petit-Saut dam, French Guiana - Emb289 P1 | ecosystem: Host-associated > Arthropoda: Insects > Digestive system > Gut ...
TCTACCGTACAAACTTGTTTACAAGCATATTAAACACAACATTTATCAGGAAAATCAAAATAATCAAAAGCGCAGCAGTGCCATACGCATTTTCCATTGATATTCCCTCAACAGCCAATATATAGAAATGGACAGCCATTGTTCTGGTTGAATCAAATATAGAAGTCGCCATGCGCAGTGCGGAACCGGCAGTTAACATCACCGCTGCGGTCTCGGCGATGCATCGCCCTATGCCAAGGATCATACCGTTTGCGATACCACGTAATGCTGACGGCAGCACCACTAAAAAAATGGTTTGCGTTTTCGTAGCACTGAGTGAAAAGCTGACTTCGCGGTAGATTTTCGGCACAGCGAGAATCGCTTCCTCCGATGTGCGAATGATAGTCGGTAGGATCATAAATGCAAGAGTCAATCCTCCGGAAAGTATTGACCAGCCCAAGTCAAGATAGATCACGAAAAATATGAAGCCGAACAAGCCATATACGATCGATGGGATTCCTGCCAGTGACTCAGCGCTGAAACGTATTATTCTGGTGATAATTCCATCTCGTGTGTATTCAGCAAGATAAAAGGCTGTACCAATACCAAAGGGTGCTGCAATCAGAATCGCAACAGTTGTAACCATCAACGTACCAATTACAGTAGAGGCAATGCCGCCTTCGCGACCCATACTGCGAGGCATTTCAGTAAGAAAGCTCCAACTGATAACGGGGATACCCCTGGCCAATATATAAATTATGATGAACAAAAGGACTGCCAGTACAAAAACTGCTGCTGTCCAAATCAGGACTTTCGCAGTCATCTCGCTGGAACGTGTGCTCATCCTCATTTCCAATCACCTCTGCTTTTTCTTCCTGGTAATATACTGTGCGGTGCTATTTAACGCCATAATTATAATAAACAACACGATTCCTGTAGCAAACAGCGCTTGCCGGTGATCACCCGTTGCATAACCCATTTCGATACCGATATTGGTAGTCAGCGTTCGAACCGGGTCGAGAATTGACCTTGGAAGAGCCGGCGCATTGCCAAGCACCATTATAACAGCCATCGTCTCGCCAATAGCGCGTCCTGTACCCAATATCACAGCAGCAACGATCCCGGATTTTGCCGCAGGTAATTGCACAGAGTATATGGCTTGCCAATGCGACATGCCTAATGCAAGCGCACCTTCCTTATAAGTTCGTGGCAACGCGATTATGGATACCTCTGTAATACTTATGACCGTGGGAAGAATCATTATCGCCAAAACGATCGACCCTGCCAGGATACTAAGCCCCGGTCCGCCAAGATAGTCGCGTATCAGCGGAACGATGAAAATAAGACCCCAGAAACCATACACAACAGATGGTATCCCGGCAAGTAGTTGAATAGCCGGTCGGAACATGTTGCGAACCGGTGCAGGTGCAAACTCCGCAAGGAAAATCGCACTGCATATGCCTATAGGCACACCTAAAACCATCGCTCCTAAAGTCACAGCCAGTGTACCGACGATCATTGGAAATATGCCAAACTCACCTTGGCTCGGTGCCCATGTCATACCAAAAATAAATCTAAAGAGTCCAACATTTCCGATTATCGGTGCGCCTTGTATCACAATAAACAATGTTATGAGTGCAAGAGCCGATATCGAAGAAAGTGCAAGTACAAGAAAAACCCGTTCAGATATCTTATCATTTAAACTTTTCTTCATTCGCCCACCACCCTCATATCAGTAACCAGTCCTTCAATCATGAGGAGCTGTTGCCCTTCTCTGGACATAGTAAAATCGATGAATAATTTGACCTGATCAATGGGTTCTTCAGCAGACACAAAGTAAAACGGTCTATACAATGTGTATTCTCCATCCATTACACTACCCCATGTTGGAGCGATCCCGTCCAGTTCAAGTGCTTTGACCGTGTGATCTACAAGTCCCAGTGACAAAAAACCTATTGAGTCCCTGTCACTACTGATAAGTTGTCTTACAGAACCATTTGTATTCTGGACGATCGCTCTTGACGTGATCAAACTATCCCCCATTATCATATCCTCAAAAGCGCCACGTGTTCCGGAGCCCTCTTCACGGGTCACAACATGGATATTTCTGTCAGCACCACCCACTTCGCGCCAGTTTGTCACAGCGCCGGTGTAAATCGACCGTACTTGTTCCATTGTAAGACCATCTATCGGATTGTCTATATGAACGATCAAAACAAGACCATCTCTTGCAATCACTACATTCCACATTTCTTGTTCTTCCTCGGTCAGGTTACGAGAGGACATACCAATATCCGCAGTGCCGGACTGTGCAGCTCTGATCCCTGTTGATGACCCTCCGCCCTGAACATCAACAGCACGATCCGGATAAGTGGACTTATAGCTCTCTGCAAGCACCTCGGCATATGGCTGTACAGAAGTAGAGCCGGCAACGATGACAGTACTTCCGGCTCCGGTGCCGCAAGCAGACAGCAGAAGCATTGATATTATTATAAAGGCCAACACGGCAAGTTTCATAAAATTCTGCCTTTCAACATAATACTAAATCTAATAAAAAACATTAATCCGGAATCTTGAAGTCAATCCCCGACGGTTATCCGAATCTTCCGGTTATATAGTCTTCAGTTACTTTACTTTTCGGATTTGAGAACAAATCATGAGTTGGGCTGTATTCGTGTAAGGAACCAACAAGGTTTTTATTGAGCATCAAAAAAGCTGACAAATCCGATACTCGACGTGCTTGCTCCATGCTATGTGTGACAATAATTATCGTGTACTTTTTTACCAGTTCAAACATCAGTTCTTCGATTTTTGCCGTGGACTCAGGGTCAAGAGCACTACATGATTCATCCATTAATATAACATCAGGTTCAACAGCAATAGCACGGGCGATGCATAACCGTTGCTGCGCACCTGCCGGGAGTTCCGGTGCGGGTTTATATAGCTCATTTTTTACTTCATCCCAAAGCGCGACTTGCTTTAGACTTCGTTCAACGATCTCATCAAGCTGACGCCTGCCTTTTATCCCATGGCGTCTGGGTCCTATAACTATATTGTCATATATACTCATAGGAAAGACGTTGGGTTTTTGAAAAACCATACCTACTTTTTTTCTATGCTCAACAACGTCCACAGACTTATCATAGATCGAATGTTCATCAAGGAAAATCTCACCTGTTGTCTTACACGAAGGAATCAAGTCGTTCATGCGGTTGAACACACGCAACAATGTGGATTTCCCGCAACCGGACGGTCCAATAATAGCGGTGATCTTGCACTCCTGAATATCCATTGAGATATCCTCAAGCGCGTGGAATGAACCGTAATGCAAGTTTAAGTTTACGGTTCTTATCTTTATTTTTTGCTCTGCTTCTATCACATCTGACCGCCTTTGCAGCAAACTATATGTGTTGCTTTTCAGATTTATTCTTTTTCTTTTTATTTTGAAACAAAATAACGCCTCCGGTTATTTCAAAGTCCTGAACAGGGCTAAAGTAAACATCATATGTCTTCTCGTTACGCCTAATTGTAATTTCCGAATCGACACCTGACAAGCACTCTTTCACACATGACTGGAAATCTATATCCCGGTTTACATGTTGAATATTTATGCCTATGAGATCGCCTCCGCCCAGAACTTTAGACGCACTTTTATTGATCGATAGGATCACACCGGTCTTATCGATCAGTATAAGACCCTCTTTCATATTACCAATTATTTTATCGACCATATCAGCACGGTCATTCAACATAGATATTTTATCGTCAATTTCAGACCTCTGCTGGCTTATTTTTCGTACATAAGGAACCAGCTCGTCATATATTTCAGGATTATCTTTATCAAAATCAACTTGATTCAGGGGAGTTATGATGTTTTTTGTCAATCTGCTTGCCAAGATGCCTGACAGGATCAATACGACAATAGTTATCCCCGTAAGTGAAAGAAGAACATCTGTAAACACACCCGATATGCGATCCATTGTCTTTGATACGCGCAACACGTTTCCACTATCTAGTCTGATTGCATAGTAATACGTATCGGAGTTGATCGTATCCGAAAACCTCATCGACTCACTACGACCGCGTTCAACTGCTTCTCGAAATTCCTCACGGTCACCGTGATTTGCAAGATTTTCCGGATTTGCTTTATTGTCTAGTAACACCGTGCCGTCATATGCTATGAGGGTGATTCTGGCAGCGTCAGGATCATAGCTCGAAAAGTAAAATGAAAGGTTCTGCGGGTCGGTATTATTTAAGATCTCAGCGACCAGAATTGCCCGATCCCTTATGGAGTGCATCTCTTTGTCTCTTGTCGCATTATATATAATGATGCTGACTGATGCAGAAATCATCAATGCGCATAGCAATACTTGAATGAAAAAGCTTATATAGATGCGTTTCTTCACCGTATTCACACTCCTGATTAATAGCCACATTCTTGTGGTATTGATGTTGTTGATTATAATTATTTTGTTAAATGCATTATATCAGAGCCAGTCATTATTAGATAGAGTAATTTTTCGGAAAAAATCGTATTATCCACGGAAGAAATGCTGTTGACAGAAAGGCGATCAAACATGTTTAATTAAATACACAAAAAACGAGGAGGATTTTAACAATGGATTATGAAGCAAAGTATGGAAAACAAATCATAAAATGCACTGCGACATCGGGTCAACTCATGAAGAAAAGGATATTATTCTTATTACCTGCAATTATATTCATCGCAGCCGGTATTTTGATGCTTGTATATCCTGAAGTCCTGGAGGGAGAAGATGTGCCGTATTTACTCCCTCTCTTATTCGGAGTAGGTGCTGTTTTCTTGGCTATGGCGATATTTTTTGTAAAACCGGCAACAGCAATTCTTTATGAAGGCGGCTTTATTACGACACGAGGCTCAACAGTCAAGGAAACAGATTTTAATGACATATTAGGTATTACTGATACAAAAATAGTCCACACCCTGTATGCATTAATACCGGTGGGCAATACAAGGATAGTTACAATAGGAAGAAAAGACGGCTCAAAATTTGGTCTACTAAAAGCCTTTGTCCCTGATTTCAACCGATTTTGCGATGAACTCGGCACGGCTATTTCAGCCTTTATGCTAAAGGGTATTACAAAAGAAAATATCGCCGAAGCCAATATATCATTTGGTGATAAGCTTGAACTAACCGGCGGGCATCTTGTATTCAACTCAAAAAAAGAAGGCATGATCACCATTGCCTTGGAAACTGTACGCGGACTAAAGTACTTCGGAGAAGGCTATCACTTAGACATTGTGGGTGATGCCGACGAAAAAGGCAACCCGGAAGTACTTGCAACAATACGAGCAGACTCAGCCTATAATCTTGATTCACTCTATAACATCATAGGCATGTATCAATAGGCAGTTATCAGAAGCAGGCAGGGGATCGCAATGGGTCTCCTGCCTGCCTTTGTTTCTAACCAAAGTAAAAGCATAAGTTGCAAAGAATACCCTGCTCATTAATCATCAACATCATTGTTCTCAAACACCTTTAGATTTTTTGCGTTGAGAGGTGAAACAATCTTTTTACCGGAACGTTTTTCATACGATTCTCTGGCATCTTTTGCTACTGCTCCACCTTCCTTAGCAACTGCTTCTGTTTCCGTTATACCAAACGGGTCGGTTTCTTTCGATAATTCCGTCGCTGACACCTCCGCGAGCATATTAAGAACAAGCTCCATGTTTGTCATATGATCTCGTAGATTTTCCTTTTTCAGTCCTTTATAGTCTTTGTATTCACTTGTAGTTTTTCCGCTCCATTCTTTTGTCATAATATCAGTGAGAGTTGCAAAACCCTCTGATTCCCGAACACCGGAACGTTTCCATTCATCGGTTAAATCCTTTCTCACTTCCATGGTTTTTATCCGTTGATTTATCCACTTCTCACTATAACCTTTTCTTAAATAAGTTTGAAAAGCCCTGTCGATAGCGATTTCTGGATCAGCTACTTCGTCAATTCGTTCTTTCCCCAACTGTGCGAGCCATAATTTAAATGGCTCTGCTTTTGGGGATGGGATAGATTGGATTATACGCAGAATTTCTTTTGTGTTTGCTACGTCTGTTTTATACTTTTTCCCATCAGCAGCTACCATTTTCAGTTGTTGACAACTTGTCAACAACTCAGATCCTTCCTCTTTAAGGCGTTGCTTTAATTTCCCCCAATAAAGAGTCGCTCCACGTTTAGTAGGTTGGTCTGTTAAAACTTCTACCACATCAACTATTGAAACGTACCAGTCCTGTTCTCCTTCATTCCACTCTTTACGGATTTCTTGATCGTCAAAGACTTTAATCCTTGTATTTTCTTCCATTATTTCCGCCGCCTTTCATCCTTAATAATAACACATACTAAATCGAAACATACTTAATTTGTTGCATTTATCTTATATAATCCAGTTCCTGTATTAACTTAGAGACTTGCTGACTGCAAGAATCGTTATAGATATACTTTGTTACAAGTTCACCATTACAGATTGCCTCATCCATTTGACATAATTGATCAATATAGCTCTTTTTCAGTTCTAATGGAAAATCTTCAATATTACTAATAAACGCAACTGTATTATCGGTATAGTCTTTCCATTTTTCACCTTGCTTTCTGAAGTCCGAACCAATTGTATACACAAAGTTTTGAATCAGTAAGTAATAAACATCAAGTGTTGCGTTAAAAGGCATAGCATTTTGTTCCATATACGATCCACTTAAAATAGCTTCAATGTCGGGGAGCCGATCGCTGTTCTTCATATACTTTAACAAACCTGCGGCTTCTCCGGCACCAATATTTCCTTCCATTTTTATTCTAAGTGTTTCATCGGTAAATCCGGCATTCAGTAAGTCGCTGACAGCAGCCCAGCTTCTTGGGGTAGCAAATACTAACTCAGCGGAATCCTCAGGTTTAAATGTATAAAGAGCAGTACGATTTGCGGATAAATAGCTTATAATGACAGGGCTGTATCCGAAAGTGATTGCATAATCACGCCATGCATTGAAATCTACTTCAACCTCAAGTATTTCAAATCTATCAGCCAGAGGAGCAGGTGGTGCGATATACACACCACTATCCTGCTCACGATTTCCTGTTGCCACTATATGCCACTTTTCCGGAAGTACATAGTCTCCTATTCTCCTATCGAGCGTGAGTTGGTACGCAGCAGCCTGAACAGTTTTTGTTGATGCATTTAGCTCCTCAAGCAGTAGAATACCTGACTCCCCATCACGATCAATACGCGGTAACACATCATTTATCAACCATTTAGTATATGTTTGAGTATCATCTGGGTACGGTATGCCTTTTAAATCTGTAAGCGACCAAAGTAATAGCCTGATATCGATCACTTTCATTCCATAGGATTGTGCAATCTGGTGCATAACTTCAGACTTACCAACACCAGTCGGACCAAGAACCATTATCGACCGCTTAAGGTTTTTATCCACTGTTGCTCTGACTGCAGCTTCAAACTGGCGTATTGTGATCATTCAAACTCACCATACCGTTCAAAGTCTACGGTTGAGAGTTTTGAGCTCGACATAATATAGGACTCATCAAATATTGAGCCTACCTTTCTGTCGCTATCTGGTTTGATTTCTAGTCGCCTTTCTATTGGAATTAATGTATATGCCCTTGCTATAACAGATATTTCTTTATCATTATCAATAAAAAGCAAGCCATATTCCAGCTCTTTTGAGTTAAACTCCCTGTAAATATAGACCACTAGCATTGAGATGTTAAATATCTTGTGCCATACTTCTGTACCGGGTTGGATAATTATTTCGTCAACACCAATCGCTTCATCAACTTCCGGTATCGGCTCTTTCCCGTCGAGCATAGATGTTTTTATCCACTCTGCGTTGACATCTGTACCCTTTGGAGAAAAAATTGTTTCCTCTGTCAGATTATCTTCTTTTCCAAATACAGCTTCATGTGCTTCAAGCTTTCGTAGAATCAAGTAATCGCAGTTCTTAATAACTCTTCTGTCATATCTGATAACATTTGGCAAAAGGACTTGATAACTGTTACAGCCGGAGATATGTATGATCTCACTTAATATAATCCCACGCTGTCCTGTTGTCATTACTTCCACACGATCTCCTAGTTTAAACCCACCCGCTCCGAAAGAGTAACTGTAATTTTTCATGTTGCACCATTCCTTTCATTACTGTTTATTGATTTACGTCTCTATCACATGACCGAGATTTCTTAGCTCACTCGGCGCTTTACCTTTTACAATGAAAATAACATTCTTCAAACCACCGTCAAAACTGAAGAAGTGCCCGTCCGTAAACACAATAATCGGCTTCGCTGTCGGATAGTTTTCTTTTATATGCTGCACTACTGATGACCATTCAGTACCACCTCCCACGTTTAGCTCATTTACATACCTTTTTAATGACTCTTTGTCAGTCAACACGCTTTCTTGATACACTGTGCTGCCAAATGATAGTACAAAGCCTGAGAAATCCAAATCACACAAAACAGTATTGACTTGCCAGAGTTGTTCCAGCAGCTCATTTTTTTCAACCGATGAACTAACATCCAGTATTATTAATGCGTTGTTTAAAGCTTTATCATCTATATTAGGTGCAGGCAAAATAGTTTTTCTATAAAGTAATCGATTATCAGGCGGACAAAAATCTGCATCATCTGTTTTCATAGATTCTTCAATAAAACGCTTAAGAATTAGAAACCATGGAAGCTTTCGTCCTTTAATAAACTCGTTCACTAGTTCTTTAAGATGCCGTGGTATTCCTTTGTTTCCGGCTCTTTTTGCACACGATGCCAATAGTTCACTTATTTCACCCCAAGTTGGCGCATCCGACATAGTGTCTAAGTCTAAAACGTCAAAGATAAAATCGGCAGTGTTTAGTATCTGAGCGGAAAATCTTTTCCAGGTTATTTCGACAAATAAAGGCGGATGCTCAGATAAAACACCTTGTTGATTTGCTTGCTGTATAAACGCATTTGCTATTTTATGCGATGGGTCGTCAGATAAGTCATCTGAACAGATATGTGTACTTTTGTTTGGGATGATTGGGATGCTATGGTAACAAAGTTCGTGCTCCATTTCTTGGATCAACCAGTTAACTATCAAATCAAAGCTAATGTTCCATAGTATTTTTTCGTGATAAGCAATATCCTTGGGGTATCTGTGATAAAGTATAATGTGAAACAGCTCATGCAGAAGGATGAAGTTAAGAGTTTCTTCCGGAAGCTCATTCAACTTCTTTTCATTCAAATAGAGACGATATCCGTCTGTAGCAGCATAACCTTGCGTATCACTAATATATTTTTCAACACGCATACATACCTCACCTAAAAAAGGATATGCTTTCAGCAACAGAAGACTAAAACGTGACAGTTTATATTGAAATGGCAATGCTCTATACTTCGTAATATCCAAAACTCTGTTTCTCCTAATCTCCGTCCCAAATGCCATCCGGACGCATCTCCGCCAATGCGATAAGCTTAAGTAATGCTGCTTTTGCATTTCCTTCAGTCGGCTCCCAATAGTTTTTGCAACAATCATCTCCAAGCTTTGATACTGCTTCATTTAGAACTTTAATTGACTGTGCCCCGGTCATACCATAAATAGCACGGATACCTTTAACTTCGTCTATCAAACGATAGAAGTGTGGTGAGTAATTATATGTAATATTAAGCCATGCTTCATTTGTACCACCAACTGTATAGGTTCCTCCAATCAAGTAATGACGGAATGTAAGTTCAATGGTTTCATTTGTAACCGGATCACATAGCCTGATATCGTAACTCATGAGTAAACATCCCTCACTTTCAGATAAGCAGTTTCAACATTCTTGGATTTAACGTTATTATACTTGAGTTTTCTTGAATAGTCAAGCCTGTATTTCAATTTTGTTGAAATTGTTTTTTTTGCTGATATAATAAACGTTAATAATGCTGCGAAATAAGGTGTTAACCATGAATCGGATCAGAGAATTACGCAAACAAATGAAAATGACTCAGAAAGAGCTTGCAAAGCATTTGCAAATAGCCGACAGTACACTTTCTTACTGGGAGACGGGAAAATACGAGCCGGACAAAGAAGCCTTGATGAAATTATCCAGATTCTTTAAAGTTCCGATTGATTATATTCTTGGTGGTGACTTTGAAAAATGGGACATTAGCCAAGAAAGTGTGATGTATCCGGGTGGCGATGCTGCGCATTTTGTTGGTTTTGACATGTCTGTTGCGGAGGCTGGTGTGTCATATAATAAAACCACATCACCAAATACCACTAGTGGTCTCCGTCACATACATACTGATTTCGACCGGGACGAGTTCGATAATTTGACACAAGATGAAATTGATTTACTTGCTGAATACGCTGCATTTATAAAGTCACGTAGGAAAAGTGAGTAAAAATGACGCCACGAGTTTGTCGAAAGTGACTTGTTCCAATACAATAAAACAAACCCTTGCAATGCAAGGGTTTGAGTGTTGGCGGAGATAAGTGTAATCGAACCGCTGACTAAACACTATTATTTTAACAATCCAGCAACCAGTCCAATACATTCAGTTGACGAATACCATCATGATTAGAGTTTTGCATTATGTCGTCAAGTGTATTGAGTACTTTGCACACATTCTGCGATGTTATGCGATTGTTCGCCACTCGCTCTAGTAATTCAGTCAATGATGAACTTGCTATTTCCAGTGGCTGTGTAATAGAGAATCATATCAGTTATCACTCTCACTAAAACCTTTTATTATACTCTCTAGCATTGGTTTGAATGCTTTTATCATTTCCGCAAGATTGTCTGCAAGGGACTCAATAATCTCACCCCAATGTTCTTCGTCATTTAGTCCGTATTTATTATAATGTATGCTGATTACACAAAGTCTCTTATCCGGAATCTCATTCCAGTTAAGCTTTTTTAGTATTGGTTTATCAGAAGAGTCAGCATGAACTTTAAGTCTGTTGAAAATTTCTTTGTTCCTGTCCTTATCGCCAGTATCAATACCTAATTCGGCTCGTGCTCCATCCATTCTGATTCTGGGATTGAATGTTATTCCACCGTATCCGCTCCCGCCTACAAGCCAATTATCTTTTGATGGTGATACATTCATAAATATGCCTGTCTTTCCTCGCAATATCGGCAATGCGGCTTCCCAAAAACTAAGACGTCGTTTATACCTGACCGCTTCAGTTTTTGCTGAATCGGTTTCCTCATGCTTTTTTGCAGCTAAACGAATCTGATACTCCTCAATGCCCTTAGTCGGCAGCACCTGTTCTACGTCAAGGAACAGGTTGTCGTTGTGTGTATGTGGGGTAACTTTGATACAAGAGATATTAACACCATGATTAAGTAACCACAAAACAGTTGAAGTCACTTCCTTGCGGAACTTTGCAGCCACAAGCATTATCCGCTGATCTATATCAGTAGGATTAATCCTGATGCTCTCGTAATCTTGATTATAGAATTCTGATAGACGTTCTGATGCTACTCCCGTTGTGCCGAGATAACGTTGGTATATATCGCATATCTCGCTTTTTGTAAGTGTTGCACAGTAGGACACGTATTTTAGCGCTTGCCAGACTACATCTCGTCCCGAATCATCTGTTTTATTCTCTATAACAACAAGCCGTCCGTTTTCATCCAATGCTAATAAGTCAAGCCGTTCATTTGTATCCGGAAAACCGTCAAACTCCTTTTGAATAATCAGAAGATTCTCGCCAAGTATCTTTGGATAATTGACAATCCATTCTTGCAAATCGTGCCTTTCTGACAGATTTAGGTCTGAGAACGACTTTACAGCAACTGGTTTCGCCTGCTTGCTTTGCTTATCAATTAGGAACATATAGAAATCTCCTATCTTTTTCTTACTTGAGGGGTAGGTTGGTTGGTGGGTTGATGGGTTGTGGGGTTACTTGTCGAGTTTGTTATCTCCGGACAATCAATGTATTGGCAATTAATTTTGTTATCTTGCGCACATAATATCGCTATTTTGCTATGTTGAATATATTTCAATGATTTATTATAATATACTTGTTCGTTAAAATGCTTTCAAGAGTATTTTGGAGTATAATGGAGTTTAATATGGAATCAACAATATCTCAAATAGTTGGTGCGTTTGCGATTATAGCATTTGCAGTCGCACCTCATATGAAGAAAAAATCAGAACTGTTGATTTTTCTCACAGTCGGCAATGTGCTTACTGTTGTTGAGTTCTTACTTCTTGGAGCAATGACCGAGGTTGCCGTCATTTCCATATCAACGGTTAGAACGATAACATTCTATATTTTTTGCCGATATGACAAACGCGCACCGGTTTGGCTATTGATTGCATTTATTGCTATGCAGGGTGGTGCCGTTTACTTTACATGGAAGAGCTGGGTTTCACTTTTAATGCTTTTTGACATATTGCACACTTACGGACAATGGCA
>Ga0123355_10014288_pt1 | contig 12408 bp, 6 predicted proteins | sample TergutEmb28metaG_3_FD_89872 | JGI IMG/M metagenome (GOLD analysis project Ga0123355, IMG submission 89872) | Embiratermes neotenicus P1 segment gut microbial communities from Petit-Saut dam, French Guiana - Emb289 P1 | ecosystem: Host-associated > Arthropoda: Insects > Digestive system > Gut ...
TAATGAGCTAAAATACGTCACAGGTAAAGAGAAAGAGGTGTCCCATTTATGCCATGAAAGCACTGACGATAAATAGCAGTACAGCGCCAAACAGTCGCATCTGCGGTGCTAGATGTAGGTTAGTGGTCAGTTGCACACTTGGGCCGCTTTACCTCTACCCTGAAATGTTGTTCTTATTGCCAGTAACAAACAAACTGCTACGTCTCTAAGTATTTTCTAAGCATAAACTTGATGTGTGGTTGACCGTGCATCGTAGTTCAATGTGGAATAAGAAACCAACTAGATGTCACTTAGTATTATATTTATTTCCCCTTATAAGTTGCTCAACATGTTTCGGGCTACCTTGTGCCCATCCTCAGGAGCTGACGACTTATTCCTCATATTTTCTAAGCATTTTGTCCTTCAAGTGCTCATATATGCAGCCATTTTGTTTTATAAATGTATCTGAGAAGTCGAGTTAACCTGCTGTGAAACTCCGTTAATGACGTAAACATCAAACTAGTAGTGCAAGCCTAATTACTAACAAGTCACTGTAAATTTAGTGATTGTGTGTAATCAGTTCAACCACTGTTCAGTTCTTTGCATGAGCTGTGGAAAATAAACACACAACATGGACGTAGTTTGTCTCCGATACAAATAAACAGTTTTGATTATATTTCGTTAAAAAAACATTTACAGTAGCGCCCAAAAAGTCTGACTGTGGTTTGAGTTGGCACCATATAGTATGTACTTTATGTCAAACTTACATCAAGTGAAACAATTGCTACAATTAATACGATTTAGTTGCACTGTTTCGTGTTCATGCTAAAGGGTAAGAAAGCGTAACGAAGTGTTTCTCACGCCATGCTTCTCGTCCGAGACACGGAAGGCCAGAATGTAAGCACTGCTATCGCTGACAGCCCTAAATGTGACTGACATATTACATAATCCGAATTACAGACCACATTAAGTATTTAAGTATGTGTAACTTTTACTGAAATAGCTTTCATTGTAAATCTTATTGTAGCACCGTGCATTTTCGTAGAATCACTTCAATTTATCAACCAACGAATGCACATGTAATTTAACATAAAACACTTTTAAAACACTTTAAAACACTCCGACATGTTTCGACCTTTTCAGATCATCATCAGGGAGCTTTGTTCCTTGCTAAAGTTATATTACAGTATTCACAATTCAATTCGTATTTGCAAACGAGGTGTTGTGGCAGCATACCATGCTGTGTGGGAATGTGTTGTGGAGCAGTAATATAACTTTAGCATGGAACAAAGCTCCCTGATGATGATCTGAAAAGATCGAAACATGTCGGAGTGTTTTATGTGAAATTATATACGCATTCGTTGGTTGATAAATTGAAGCTTTCATTGTACTTGACCTAATACAGCAAATTAGTCATTGTGTGAAACCGCTGTACTCTTTTAAAGACTAAACGTAATCTGCTTCATATAAGGAACCAGTCCGTTCCGCGCTCTAAACACTTTCCAACACGGTTATAAAAACCAATCAGTTAATGACGTATAAAGCTACAGTCGCTGTCTGTTCTGAGATGCGTACAAAACACTCAACGCAAAGCGAGCATCATGTAGTACTGTTTAATGTTAAACCTGCTGGTACGTAAAGAAACCGCTAGGCTTTAAGAGGTTAAAATTTAGAATCGCCTTGCATTCTTTTATCCAGATCAAAGCAACAATATCCCACTAACAGAACTGGCGTCACAGTCATTCGTATGCAGTAACAAAGGGGTGGAACCTAAAAACTCGCTTTGTCTAACATGCACCAAGGCATAATCTTTGTATATATATGCGTGTGTGTGTGTTTCTTATTTAACGACGCTCTCAGTTGCTAAGATTGAGTATAGAAAATTGTTTCAAGGACGCTTAAACGGAAAAAATCGAATTACTTACAGAAAATCCCGTCCCATTCTCCTTTCCTTCCTTACAAGTTTCATGTAAACTGGTCTGGGATTGAACTCGGGTATCCGTGGTGACAGACGATCGACAAACCGCCTGTAACGCGGCACTGTCCCAAGACACGAGTCCTGCTCATGTGCGCTCACAGATATTCTGGGGCTACATTACTCTTTGTTTGTAGTTTTATCAACCTGTAAGTTGTTCTAGGATCCGAAAAATTTGCGACAGAATGCACCACGAACCGCATCACACAACGGATAAGAAGGAACAAGCTAAGAAATTTTATTAGAAATTAAAGAAAATAAAGATCTGAAAATTTACACCTGAGAAGTAATCAAACTCATACAACCAATACAGTCCTAATTATATGCTACTGCAGGACTATGGGCATACTCGTAAACCTGTAGAAACTCAAAGAAATTCACAGCTCTTTCTAGCCTTACAGCACAGAACCATCTCAAATGGCGTAGACATTATAAACAGCCCACAGCAATTACAATGATATAATGTATTTAAATATTCATATATTAACGCTAATTATTGCATTATGTAGTGAGTGACTGCTTCATTCATTCATTCTTTCATTATGTTCCCATTTGCACATCGATCAGCCTCCCTACTTCACGTTCCCCAAAACATGGATTCCTACACGGACTGCTGTATGGTGTTGTGTTCACTGTGTACGAATGAAGGCAGCACAAACGCACATGGTTGGAGAACGATCAATCAAAGAAGGCAATTCTATTACGAATGCCTTGATGCTAGCTAATGACAGTAACAGTGGGGACTAGGTTACGTATTGTTTTGACCGCTCGAGCCCTGGGATCTCGATCAGATATGGATGCATGTCCTAGCGTTTCTGTGTCGTCCGACATGCCAAATAGATCCTGACAGATATCGACAACAGCAACACATTCAGAAGTTAAGTCTCAATCGCTACAAGTCAGGTAGCCGGTCCCAGTGGCCGCGCGGTCTAAGGCGTAGGTCTACGGACGCTCGCCTGCTGAGATTGTGGGTTCGAATCCCACCGGGGCATGGATGTTTGTCTATGTGAGTGTTGTGTGTTGTCAGGTAGAGGTCTCTGCGACGGGCTGATCACTTGTCCAGAGGAGTCCTACCGACTGTGGTGAGTCGTTGTGTGTGATCTAGAAACCTCGTTAATAGGGAGGCCCTGGCCCACTGGGGGCTGTCGCGCCAAAAACAAAACACAAAAACAAGTCAGGTAGCTTATTAGCTAATCCAGACCAAGAGAAGAAAATGCAAATAACTTGCGAGTTGCTTGGAAACTTAATTTTATTATATGATTTTTTGTTTTGACAGGGTAGTGGAATAAGGGATGAAATTACATTTATGTAGCATGAATTATCACAAAAAATAAATAATTAAGTAACAATAATAATTCGTATTATATAAATTAATAATACACACGTAAAAATAGTGAATAATAGCAGTAAAATAATTCATTATTATTAATATGTTGACATAAGACCGAAACGCATTTATGTTTTTATATTAATGGTTAGTTACTTGATGCATTTTCTCTTACGTTCGTGTTCTGTCTCTGTAATTGGCCTTTCGGCTCTTGTATCGGCACACTAATAAAAAGGAATCGAGTTTTTGTTGTCATTATTATTATTTTTTTCACGCATGTATTATTTTGGTTAGTTATGTGATGTATTTTACCTTGTATCCCTGTGCGGTATAAGCAACTGAATTTTCGGCTCTTACATGAGTCTATTATTATTAAAGAACGTATTATTACTATTATTATTATTATTATTATTATTATTATTAGATTATGGAGCCCATAATACATTTCAGATATGCTAGGGAGAATATTAGCCGCGATGAGGCAAATACGTGAAGCACGTGTTTGTAGAGCTAAATCATAATTCCTGAAAACAGGAATGAGCTTTAATCTTATTTTTTATCTGGCCACCCTCACCGTCCCACAACGCTTGGTCGATTCCGCTCAGTTAAAATAAAGAAGTAGATTTGTATAGATATTTATATTGTACAGGTAGGTGAAAATAAAGTAACACGCAAAAAAATGCATTTCCTCGCACGTTATTTGTGTGTTGAGGGTCACATTTGGTACATTTGAAACAACCGTTTGGTAAAAACTAAATGTAAAGTACTAATATCCTGTAGCATGCGACCAGGACAATATTCAAGGTCATTAAATAACAATAATTTTTTTAAAATTAGCTCACTTAAAGAAATCGAATGAATATAAAGAAACGAAGTAGAAAGTTTTACGAAACAATTTTCATCAAAATTTAAAAGTTCTGTTTACTTTGTATTTACGTAGGGAATACGAAAGCTTCATTGTCTTGTGTATATCACATTACCTTCAAATGCAAACGCATAATCCAGTCGTCAACGATATAGTTATTCAGCATTTTAAATTTTTGAATATATGCATTTTTAACTCAGTCGAACATGTTAGAGTATTTGCTCAAAGGTTTCAGACATTAAATTTCATTAAAAGATGAATTTAATGAAAAATGTTTTCGTGTTGACTGAGCAAGGAATACGAGTGAGACAGAACGAAAGCATGAATTTAGCAATGATATCCTTTATCCTCCGATCCCATCTTCAAAAGCAAACCAAATGTCAAATTCAGACATAAGTGAACAAGACGAGAAAAGCTTTACAAATAGCAAAATTTTTTTCACGAACACAAGATTTATTTTGTTACTAAGCGATTTTAATACATGCCCAAGTAACACTAACTTTCTTAATTGAGAAAGTGCTTCGTAAGCTTTTGCATGTGGGTGCTTAAGCCACGATAGCTCGGTCGCTATAGTAACTAGGCCATCTTTGTGCAGTTCCATGATAGAATAAGTTTTTGTGACTTACAATTTGTCGACGCATAACTTTAAAAGTCCCTCTTTACACAAAGCTTCCAAATTCTTCACCACTTCTCCCAAAATGAGAGTCATACAGAAGTTTGTAGATGTTTATAATCCTACACCGATCCAAACTTAATTTGTGCACTACGAAGCATTTGACAGTAAATCGCCTAAAATCATGAAACCGAGAAATAAATAGTTTCATTGGTGTTAAATGAAACAGACGATTAAAATGCACGTTACCGGTAAATTTTAACAGAACATTTTGGGTCTAACCCGCTAAAGACTGGCATTCATATAATTATATTAATAGAATTCATCCCGTTGTGTGAAAATCATTAAGTTTATTATAAATAACATAGAAATTTCCGTCAACACAACAATAATTATGTAGGTTAAAATTACTACTACAACATGTTTCGACCCTTGGGGGTCATCTTCAGGTCGAGCTTAGGAACCTATTTTTACATCACTTTTTTGCCGTATATAAATGACACAGATGCCTTTAGCTCCTACTTCATAAAAAACAGTCCCATTTATTCTTAAAGACCAATCTGATAATGCTGTGAAGGAAAACAATCTCTGTTTTTTGACTGAATCATTCATGACAAATATGTTGGTGGCAAAATGAAAAGTTTGTTAACCTTACAGTTGGTGGTAGGAGTGTAGGTTAAATGGTTCTGGCTGTGTACAGACCTGAAGGCAAAATACTTAGAAATCTGCCCCTTGAACAGTTGATATAAATCGTCTAAATGAACATAAAATACATTTGACAGGTACCCGAAAATGAGGCAGGTTACCTGTACGTTTCTTGTGTGAACAGTTTATTTTGTCATTTAAGACATGCTTCTTAGGTTAAAATATTTTCTTTTGATATTGATCCTTGCAAGAATCTGAAACGAATTCGGGGTCTACTTCGTCTTCGTTGATCATGCTGCCAAGTCCCCGCAAAAGCGAATGATTTGTCTTCAAAGAGGCAATACTTTTATATAAGGGATGGCAGTTATGTCTCAGGTGTTATTGTGTTCGTGTGAACGGTCCCGTCATAACAACTTTCAACCAAGCTGATGGATTAAACATGTTCCATATCCATGCATTCAGGAATATTTATACTTAAGTAATAAAACCAACAAATTCACATGTATAAAATAAATTTATCACATATTATTAATTACCAACGTATTTCGACCGCTTTTGCGATCATTATCAGAGTTTAAACAAATTATGGATTTTGACGGAACTGGTTTTGAACTCGAGTAAGCACACTGTCATACATTTTGCTTTCCTATTTTTGATATCACATTCAGTAAAGTGACTAGGTTAGGAGTTATGTAATCTTGGTCCGATCCCAAACATGGTAGTAATTTTACCCTTTATCATGAGGCATACGGCCCACGCAGCATTCTGGCCCTTGTGTTCAGGACGGAAGAATGTGCACTCTTCACCCCAACGTTTCTTTAAAGCTGCATGATGAAACGGTCAACGCTGGCTTAAATGAAATCGCCTCTGCGTTTTTCTTACGGGGAACGGGGCCCTGTTGGAGGACCCGCCTTGATTGTAGAGCGCTGTTTATGCCGACGCACGCGCCGGCGTCCAGAGCGTCAACACCCACAAGCAACAAGACTATTAATAATGCTGAATTTGTTGAGTCGTTTCAATAAAGCTTGGCGCCTAACAAGCGTTAGACATCTCATAGTATCTCCTTCACGGAAAGTTTGTAGTAGCAGTGGACTGAATGTGGAAGTAGATTAACGACCGAAGGTGAGCATTATTTTGTATCGGAATATAAACATATCATAAAATACAGCACACCCTGAATATTTACATTTGCTGGTTTGATATTACTGCAGAGTGGTAACGGGGGGGAAAAAAAACTTACAAAGAGTCGCCTTCAATGTCAGGCCCGGAACTATAAATTTCTTAAAGAAATTAGTAACTAGCAGTTACTTAACCTGGAATATGATTACTTGAATTTTTCATGCATAACATATTTACTTTTGAAAGAAGGAATAAATAAAATGTTTCATGTAGCCGCTGTAAGACCTATGATTTTGAATTAATAAATATGAAGTAACTATCAAGTGATGTAGAAAAGGGAATTCCTACAACTTAGATAAGTTCAAATTTTGCTACCCAAATTGTAATAAAAACAATAAATAATAATAACAATAATAATTGTTGCAAGCCTTACACCTAATTTTCCCGTGTAAAATATTAACGATCTTGCGAGATTTGAGGTTTTCACTGCGGTTTTGAAGATCCAAGTATTCTGGATTGTTACGCCGTGTCGACTGGTGTTTAATTGCCGAGGTTTCGGAGAAGCGCAGTGCATTCATTTCAGGGTCCAGTAGTCAGAGGGAAGTGCCGTTCTTGTGACACGCTGCTTGATTTAGTTCCTAATTGTCTGTGTACAAATTAATTCCGAGCGATTACAATAACATACATCGTGGGTTTACACTGAACAGCGCCATAATGCAGAGTCCTTAAGAAGCTTAGAGTTGAACCTAAAGTTACATGTTTATTCTAGTTTAATTCAATTGTGTTGCTGAATTTATGCCAGACTTTAGTCCAATAAGGCCATTAGTAGGAGACAATATTCTTAGTAAGACAGCACACATGCAAGTCATACTTGTTAACATTAATTGTGGCAGAACAATAGCATCTCATGTCCATTACAAAGAACAACATTTCACTTTACCCCTTAAAAGGGTAATGGTAATTACATAGAGTTACTTTTATCGCCCGACTGCGTGCCAAAGAGCGGAAACGACTTCATTGCAGCACAGCGATCGACAAAGCCGCCAGATCTGTAGTGTTCGGTCCCACGGTAATAGAAACACCCGCTACGTACCGCTAGGTTTAACACTAAAAGCGCTGAGGGTTGTTCACACAGTGGATTTATGTGTTCGAATGACTCTCAAAATAAACAGCGATTTATTTTTCTCCAGAATATAATAAGAATCTCGGGAGAAAGCTTATGAAAGTAGCTAAAATCTATTAGAACTTAGGTTTATTCATGTCAGCTTTTATTAATAAAAATAATTTATTCCAAATCCAGTGTCGATAAATTTCAGAACTTTGAAATAGTATCAAAAAGATAAATATCTTTACCGAAGTAATTTATTTATTGGAATTCATATTGTGGGCTTCTGGAATACGACTTCGTGTTGTAGTCTTATGGGGATGTAATGAGTTGTCGAGGAAATACACTGCCTCCATCTTCAAGGTAGATAGAAGCAACTTGTTACTCTGGAACTTTGGTGAACGCAAGAGACTGCGCGACATCATAAAACGGTTGACTACAGTATGAAGCTTAATTGCCATGAAAACCTCAAATATTATAATTTGTTTTTCGGATTCTTACATTTTTCTGGAATAATGTCGAAAAAATAAAAAGCAGCATCACGTGACTTGGCTCTAACCCCGTCCTTAGGTGGAATGCAGGAGTGTAACACTCACTCATTTGCGAAAAATGAAAGGAGCCACTACAATTACTGAAACTCTTTAATACGAGCCGATGGGCAAATTCCAGGAACATTCATTATTATGAAGTCTCTATCCAGCTTAAATGACGAATCTGTGTAATTCAGCTATTGAAGGTATAAAAAGTAATGTTGTAAAACCACGTCCACGGAAGGACTGCACTCAGATGGATTCCAGGACGATTTATTTCCGGAAGGAGGAGCGAAAAAATGACAGACTTGTGTTCAAAGGCGGGCTTTGGTGGTGAATATTTGAATTCTGTTGCCAAACGGTTAGGTTAGTTTGTTACATCATTTCTGTACACTTCTAAACCCCTCCTCCTCCTCTAGCCAAGTAACATACCCTCCATGGAGCAGAATCTGACAGTCATGGAGCTATTCGACAGTTTTACGCACTTATGGCCCCTGAAGGCCCAGTATCGTTTCAGAGTTCAATTTCACTGAGCACGCTCACAGGGTTTAGGAACAGACAGTTGACTTAATGTTGCACAGCTAATGGTGATTATACGGTGGGCTGATTTTAGGTGCGTTCGCAAAATTGCGAAAAGCAAATATTAGCTTCGTCGTTTCTGTCTGTCCGTGAGTCATTCTCTCAGCATGGAACAATTCGGCTCCCACTAGACGGATTTTCACGAAATTTGACATTTGAGGATTTTTCTAAAGTCTGTCCACAAAATTCAGTTTTCATTAAAATCTCTTAGTAATAACAGGTACTTTACATGAAGACCTAAGGACATTTATAATAATATCTCGTTGAATTTTCCTTAGAATTAGTAACGTTCGGACAAAAAAGTGTATAAAATCAACAAGTATTTTCGGCCCAAAATATTTTTTTTTACCGAAAACTATGAGGTTTTTGAGATAATGTGGAAAATATGACAGAGGAGACAGGCCACAGATGACAATGTAATACGGCACATGTGCTCTGCATGACAGATAACTGAGGCAAGAATACAGATACAGCATCATAATATTAAAACTTACAATTGCTTATCCACGGCAACAATGGTTAGGCGAAGGCACCTTAATGTTACGCTATAATTATACTGCCTGTTTTTTTTTTGTCACGAGTAGTTCCTTTAACAAAAGCTGTCCATCTGCCCTCTCGGAACTTTTTTGTACGAACCGCAATAAATTAATTACATACACACTGGGAAAGTCGTGTATCCTGACCGCAAGCGCATGAAATGCTGCACTGAAGAAACAATTTTAGCACTTTACGGCGTAGTTATAAAACACACAAAATGCTGTAGTGTTGAGGTTGCACTCTACACAGTACTCAGAAAATTTAATTTACAGTCGTATCTTTCAAGTGATACCACATAATCAAACACAGTGATCCCTATGATTGATCAAAACTGAGTTACGTATGCCACTGGATTCCGCCAAGAAATCGTCGCAAATTCTGAGGTTCAAAATCAACTTTTATAATAAGTTCAGCTGTCTTCTGTTACATGTCAGAAGCAAGCATGCCATTCTTTACATGAGCAATGAAAAGGTGCAACACCATCACGGGACCATGTCGGCTGTTAATAAGCTTGGTGAACTTGTGCATAATGACTATGCAGTAGGGCTCAAACTTAATACAACTTTAGCTTCTGTGATTGTTGTACATGCATTTTATGTGTTAAATGTGCTGTAAATTTATTATTGTGTTTATACGTATACTGACCCAGAATTGTTAGAGCTGTTATCTAATTGGCTGAGTATCGCCTCGAGCTCAAGTCACATCAAAATCAAGAATATACAGAGACTCTTTATAATAACGCCTATAATAGCGCTCGATGTACTTGTTGTTACTTAATCTGATAATAATTAAACAGTTTATAGATTTCAAAGGAAAACGAAATGCATGTTTCAAGTATGTAGTGTTTCGTTTACAACAATCATACTGCCCATCTTTTACGATCTTCCTTTTTTGTTCGTTGCTTAAAATGCATCAAATATTTTATTACGAATCCTTGACAATGACAGTGCTTTAAGTCATGTAACAATAAGAAATAAACGCAATAGAGGGCAGTTTCAGAAGGTTGGTTCAGTACAAACCAAAAGACATGCACGGGTCAAATAAGAGTTACAAAACTAGCCACCACTAAACACGTTGATTTCAAAATAAAGTCTGCAAATTTTGTACTAAAACACAATAACATCCAGTAATTGGATGAAAACAACTAAAATATACGAGCTACAACCACGACCTTTAGAACGCTTTTGCTTTGCACGAGAGTAAACGGTGAATCAGGGGAGAAAAAAAAAACTTCTTACCCGTATATCAGGTATGTGAGACAGTTTTATGATGTACTCGAAGTCGCTCATAGACGAGAAAACTGATTTTGGGCTTAGTGTTTTCAAGTATTAACCTTAATTTACATACAGTCCAAATAAAACCTTACCGATTTTATCGGAAACGTCAAATGGTAATAAATAACAAACGTATGTATACCGAAATACCGTATGAGTGAGGGAATCAAATCAAGGCGGATGGGACGGACGGGGCGTGTGGGACACAAGAGATACATACATATATATATATATATGCAGGAATTTGGAAGGGAAACCTGCAGAAAACAGGTAATTTGGAAGAGAGAGGACATAAATTGGATTCATCTGGATCAGGATAGGAACAAGTGGCGGACTCTTGTAAACGCGACTATGAACATTCGGGTTCCATAAAATGTGGGAAATTTCTTGGCTAGGTAAGAAACTATTAGTTTCTCAAGAATTTGTTCCACAGGTTCCATAGTCAAAAATTCAGTTATGGAGTCAGATAATTAGTTAGATCGACCTATGCAACATTAAATACAGACCTCGCCATATGGAATTGACCATCTGAAAGTTACCAGGCACCATAAATTAACCCAAAAATATTTTCTGTTAGAGGCTGACGTCGGAGATCTCACATGCAGTAATGCACATTGACATCTTAAAAACTCAGAATGCCTAATCGTAATAACATCGCTCCACCTTTCGATTGAAGTATTGCTGGTGACGCAGTTCTACTTCGTAGGATGAAATAACTTTGAACTTACTGCGGAGACAGACAGAGTAACGGGAAGAGAAGACAGCACGAAAATGGAAGGGAAATGTGACTAATCGATTGTCATTTATCTAACATTATTCTAAATCTCGTATTCATCAGTTATTTATTTACACACACCCAAACCCGTTTTAGTGACAATATAGTTTGTTGTTTCCATGCACGGATATTATACAACGTGGCAGCAGGTCTATAGCACGGTAGTTCACCACCTATGCGCTGCGGGTATTTATTCCAGTAGTTCCAGGAATTTATATAGATTCCAAACAGTTCTGTCTTCTGTAGCCAGCGGTTAATATAATAATTGACAAATAAATCCAACGTCATTGACTTCAAAATAGTCTTTGTCCTTAGCATTTTCTCAGTGAAGGTAAAAGTCACCCAATGACATTCCTACGCAGGCACAGAAGGAAGGCGGATGTACAGCTGCAACCCCCTCGCAACCTTGCATTGTAATAAGGTAAGCCGTTTTCTCAATACGGCAGTCTAACATTAAAACTACAGCCTTAGCACGTCAGGTAAGCACTGTTTGTTGAACTTAGGACGGGATTCTCCTATTCGAAAAGGGTGGGAACCATTGCTCTGATTTCCGTTAACTAGAAGTCGAAGCAATCGATCGTAAGTTTTAAAGAGAATGGCCTGAAAAAAATAAATTTATTTCAATATAGTTTGATTAAAAAGAACTGAAAATATTTTAAACATAATAATCACTGAAACTGATATATATATATATATGTCATTTATAGAAATATAAAAACAGTACCATTAATTCTCGTATTATATTTAAAGGCATGATACCTACAGAATATTTTGAGTCTTTCCAGCACTTTAGTTTGATTTCCGACAATTTATTTTGTAATTTGTCTTAATGCCCTAATTTGGAATTGTTTTAATCTTCGATTCGAGATGATCAGTTGTCGCATTCAGATTCAGTTATACCGACATGTACTTATGACAATTCGAATTCAAAATACAAAGACTTGTCTTTTTTTTTAAGCTCGTGGTTCCGTGCATCGTAATTCAATGTGAATAAAAATCCAACAGATGCAACAGTATGCAGATATTTATTCACTGCAAAACTACTCTACATGTTTCGGGTATCACAGCACCCATCATCAGGAGTA
>Ga0123355_10014289_pt1 | contig 12407 bp, 2 predicted proteins | sample TergutEmb28metaG_3_FD_89872 | JGI IMG/M metagenome (GOLD analysis project Ga0123355, IMG submission 89872) | Embiratermes neotenicus P1 segment gut microbial communities from Petit-Saut dam, French Guiana - Emb289 P1 | ecosystem: Host-associated > Arthropoda: Insects > Digestive system > Gut ...
GGGCGATAACTTTAACCCGAACCAAGCAATAACCCGTGCAGAATTTGCTGCAATGGTAGTTAACTACTTGGGTCTAGGTAATGTACAACTTACAGACAATGCATTTACAGATATCGAAGGTCATTGGGCAAGTAACGCAATAAATGTTGCACACCAACAAGGTTGGGTACGCGGTTTCGGCGATGGCACATTCAGACCAGACCAAACCATTACCCGTGCGGAAGCTGCAGCACTAATAAACCGTGCCCTTGGACGCTTACCACAATCTTCTGACGATTTACTTGCAGGAATGGTAACCTTCACAGATAACATGAACGTAAATGCTTGGTACTACTTGTATATCCAATCAGCTGCAAACTCTTATTACCATGTAATGCATGCTGATGAAATTCATGAGACATGGACAGAGTTGATTACACCAAGAAACTGGCGTAGCCTTGAAAGACCATACTCTCAACCACACCACATTTTTCGTTAAACTAATATTAAACTATAAAAAACGAACCACTTGCCCGGTGACGACTGGGCAGGCGGTTCGTTTTTCATGTTTTTTATTTTATGTTCCCTTTTTTAGCATAAGCAGCTTTTGCCCCGGTGTAATTTGCGTACTGTTTTCCAGCTCGTTTATTGTAAGCAGCTCATCTAGTAGTGTGTTATATCGTTTTGCGATTTTCCATAGGTTATCGCCGGGCTGGACAATATAAACTGTCATACTGGCTTGGTTAGCCAATACATTAGGGTCTATATTATCTATTTCTATATCGCCGATTACACTGGTTTTCTTCTCGTTTACTACTTGCGTGTTAAATGTAAGTTGGAAGCGAACCTCAGTTTCCCGGGGGCTTAACATGTTAAATGCTACATAGTCTATAGATGTTTCTACTTTTACAATCATGCCCGGCATCGCACCCTTGGCTTCTATTACTTGGCGGTATGGTATAACCGTTCTATAGCTTGATAGTGGAGTTGCATCGCTTTCTGCCACATACAGAATATCCGTGTTTATTGCACCCTCGACGATTATTTTATCCTCTATTACCCTTATGTCGTCTAAATGAACTTGCCCTTTGACACGGAAAATTTGAAGCATATCTGGGGAATTATCTGCAAGTGAAATAACCTCTTTTACCGGAGCCTGGTTGCGATTTAAGCAAACTAACTGTGGGTAGCGCACTACTGTTTTTGTAAAATGTAGCTGCTGGTTTATGCTATATGCATCTTCCAATATAGGCAGTGTTTCTGTACTGTAGACTTTCATTTCTACCCCAACGGATATTTCAACCTCCAGTATGCGGTCTTCCCCGTCGTCATCCGGTCGAATGGTAATGTGTTGATCCAATACTTGCAGGTTTACGTCTGCCAGCATATTATCCCTTGCACCGGCAATATCTATAGGGCCGTTAAATGGCAGCTCAGACTCCAAAAATTCTATTAAACTGTCTTCCATATCGCCTCTATAAAGAGTGGTAAGTAGCAACTCACCCGTAAGATTAACCCTTCCATTAGATAAACGTATATCTCTATTGGTTATGTTTGCTGTGGCTTGTAGAATTTCACGCAAATTAGGCTTTGTTGAAGGCAAGATAATTTGGTCTTTTACGTGGAACCGGTCTATCCTGTGTTCAATTGTGCGGTTTACGCTTAAATTTGTCTTAAGGAGCTGATTTTCCGGTACACCGTTGATATGTACAACCATTTCATGTGAGTCGCTGCGTTCGGCAGTTACAGAGATGTTAATAACAGCCCGGTAGTTTACCTTACGGTCGTTAACAACCCGGTAGTCGATATTGACTACTTCTGCCTTTGCCCGCACCCACATATCTTTGTTTACGCCATCCATGTTTATGAAATCGTCTATTCCGCGGCTTAACTGAATGGATTGGACAGATTTGTTCACTTCCTTTGCTACGTATAACACGGATATGTTCAAATGCCCTACATAGTTTATCCTGTCTGTGCCTGCTTCGGTACGGTCTATGATAATCTTTTCATCTGTTTGCAGCAAAAGTGCCATATCAGGCTTAATGTCCGGAACAATAAGGTCACCTTCCAACATTATTTGGACTTCCTCGGTGCCTACGGATTGATCTAGAAAAACTTGTTCTTTTACGAGTTCAGCCATGCCAAGCCTCCTTTTATTTTAGAATTAAAAAAGCCACCATCCACTATGTCCTTTGACATTGTATGATGGTGGCTTGTTATTTATACCAATGAATTAATTTATGCAGGAGTTTCTTCACAAAGAGTAATTTCGACTGTATTGGTGAGGACATCTGTATAGCTAAAGGACAAATTACGTGCAGGGCTGGAACCTCCACTTAGCTGGACAGTAAATATGCTTGGGTAGACATTGGATATTATGCCCTTGCTTATTATCGATTTGTGCCGCCCTTTATTTGTTTCTAGTTGCACTGTGCTGCCGATAATTCGCTGAATATCGTTTCGTACATGGGATACATCAGTTCTATCAAACAAACGCTTCACCTCTTCTAAAATAGTTTGGTTTTCCGCCCTTTGTTCAGAACCCTCCTTCCCATAAACAACAATATTACTATAGGTTACATTATACCATACTTAAACCAAATATGCAAGGAAAGTAATATCGCCGAAAGAATCTATGCTATATACCGAAAGTGGTAGAATTTGCTCGAAAAATGTAATTGGAACATAAACGCGAGTGCCCCAGCGAAGATATGGTCCTGATTCTAAAGAACGGGTCATATCCGGTGTATGGTACTCGTTAACCCCTGGGTACATCCATGTCAGTAGTTGTGAACCATAAACCATGGAATCGTGCCAAATTTCCGCCCTTCTAAGCTCGTGACACCAATGAGGGCGATACCCTAACTGTGTGGCAATTTCGCCTAAGGGTACCATCATTAAATTGTAGTCATTTTCTATGGGTAGAAGTTCTTCACGAGTAACAGTTGCAGTTTGTATATGAGCCTTTATAAGCTCTAAAGGAAATACTCCGCTTACCATAGAAGATAGCTGGAATTCGTCAAAAAGAATTGTAATGCTGCGGTTAGTAACAAAAAATGCCTGACCATCTAAGGAGATAGATTGGGCAGCGTAGAAATTTTCCGGAGAACGACGTATGTTTTCCGCAAGAATACGATCTGCAAGGGGAACAATATCATAGTCCATTGCGTCTCTAATTGTAAGGAAATCACCTGTCTGCCGACAGAAATTAACACTGCGCACCAGTGTACGCTCGATAACAGAAGTGATACGCGCATGTATTAAAATGGAAATTATGTCTGAAGTTGGGTGCATTTCGTAAAAAAAGTCTATAGACCTTGCACGGGCACGTCTGGATTCGTTAATTAAATGAGCTACAATATCGTCGATACGTTGGTTAATTACATAGTAAGACTCGCCAAATGCAGGCATTATCATAGGAACTTTGCCATGTATGTTTAATCCCATTTGGCGTGGGGGTAAATCCCCTGTTGTAAGCCAATTTATCACAGGCGTCTCGTATGGGGTCTGCCCTTGGGTTAGCATGTACTCTGGGGGCATACCATCCCGCATATCATTGTGTGTGAGCGGATTAGCTAATGTTGAAAGTGGTGAAATAATCATGCAAAAAATAAGGATGACAAAAACAAGCCTCTTTTTCATATTAAGTTTCAAGGAATTCACCTCTATTCATTGTACACTTCAATTTAACCACCAGACGAGGATTAATGCAATTACAAACAGATTACATTTGACAAAACCAAATAAATCTGCATGTTAGCACAGGGTCTTATCTAAGCAGTAAAACACTGCAGAAAAAAGTTTGAAGAAATGAAGCAAAATATAGGAATAATTTTAGTAAAACTCTTGTTTTTTTCGTAAGTTTGTTGTAAACTGGCGTTGGATACTGTAATTGGCAGTAAAATTATAGTCAAACCATAACCAAGACTTAATGTTTTTCAAGTAGGAGGCAATCTATGAACATGGTAAAACGGAGCACATTGAAAAAAACCATTAACGCATTAAAGATGCTGACAGTATGGTTAATCATTGTTGCAATGCTAGCAGAAGCACCACTTGCTTTGTATGCGTCGGTGCAGCAAGGTGGTATTGGTGCAGAATTGCATGAGGTACAGGACGAGCTGGAGTTGTCATACATAGACAATGAGTACAGCCCGGCAAACGATGCGCAGGAGTTACAAGAGTACTTACCTGCCGTTAATCCTGTTGTCCATCTAGAGGCTTCTCTTCTCTCTCTAGAAGACGAACGCTATAAGTTAGTTTATCAGCTTGAGCAGCTTGATATGGTACAAGCGGAGCCAAATGTTGATGCTATTAATCAACAATTGATAGTATTGGCAAACCGTCAGTTTGTATTGCATCAAGAAATAAATGCACAAGGCGGTACCGCTTCAACAGACGAACTGGAAGCGGAACTTACTGATGTAACAAGCCAGCTTGCAGAAATGAGCATTCAACTTGAAGGCCTATCAGCAAGTAATGACAATGAGTCTGCAGAAGAGCGTAATGACTTGTTAACAAGGCTTAATATTGTTGAAGAGTTAATTCAAAACACTAACTATGAAATCTATCAAATACTAAATGGTTATGACGAGACATTAGATAATAAATACGACGAGTATTTTAATAACAATGGTGAAGATACAAGCCTTGTATTCCAGTATTCCTTTACAGGTTTGATAACTTCGGAAGAAACTGGCTCTCCATTATATAATGCTACCGTTTCCCTTATAAAAGGCGAGACAGTTGTTGCAAGCACATCAACAGACTATTATGGCTGGTACATCATAGATGCTGCGTCATTTACAGCAGATGAATTGAATCAGTTGTATATAACAGCTTCACATCATGGATATCAATCTACGTATATAAATGTGCTTGGCTTCATTAACTCATTAAATTTGTACGAAGACAATACAGACTTAGTAATTGACTTCAACCTAACTCATCCAGAAGTTGTGTATAGTGCTTCACTTGACATAAGTGGTGCTGTAACATCCGATGGCACTTCACTAGAAGGTGCCTCTGTAGAATTGATTATTGGTGATGAAGTTTTTGTTGTTTACACAGATGAACAAGGACTGTATCAAATTGCCTTACCTTTACAAGACGACGAAGCACATCAATACACCATAGGCTTGTTGTCCGGTGCAACACTTTCAGCATCGCTGGCAGGATACGAAACTGCTTCTATTAATTTAGAAGATTATGTTCATTATATAGAGTATGGTGCTATTACAATTAACTTCGCACTTGAACCACTTATAGTAATTGAAGGCATGGCTTTAGTTGAAGGTACAGTTACTCTTGATGAAGCCCCTGTCTATGGTGCCCGCATTTACTTCTATTTAAATGAAGATGAACTAGAAGACATTTATTATGTAGCTATAACTGACACATACGGGCGATTTAATATTTCCCTTCCCGCTTACGTTGATACTTCGTACACTGTTGTAGCTGTTTATGCAACAGAAGGTGAAGACGCAGATACGGAGCTTGAAGTTAACTTTGGTTCAAGTGTAAGCCTAGTAGATGTACTTGGCGGTGGGAGTTTTGCCAGCCGTGCAGCAAGTCCAACAATTGAGTTGCTTGTTAATGCATATGACGAACTTGAACTTGAACTTGAACTTGAGTGGATGGGTATCCGCGCAGCAAGCATAGTTGAAATCAGCAATTCTGCTCAATTATCTGCTTTCCTTATGGGACAAGGCGAGGGCGACAACCTTTCTACATTTGTTTTAACCCAAAATATTAACATGGCTGGCATGGGTCCCTTCCAAGGCCGCGGCTATGTTAACGGTATCCCCTTTATGGGAACATTTGATGGTGGCGGTTTCCAAATCCAAAACCTTGCATTAGTTCCTCGCGATGCATCAGAGCTTCCTGAAACACCGGGTCATAACGATTTTGGCTTTATCCGTGTAATGGGTTCCGGTGCTGTACGTAATCTTACTTTAGCAACAATTACCTATACAGATAGCGCAGTCCTAGCAACCTGGAACGCTGCTGTAGGTAGCATAGGCCTATTGGTTGGTCGTGTTACTTCTGGCAGCACAGCAACAATCGAAAATGTAACTGTTACAGGCGGTACTGCTACAATTACTGGGGTGCGCCCTTATACAAACAAACGTTTTGGCGGGCTTGTGGGTACTGCAGGTACAGGCTCTACAATTAATATGTCTAATGTAAATGTAAACTTTACAGTGAACTTTAACGTAACAGGTACAGGTGCGGCAGTAGGTACCCGTGCCATCCCTGCTGTGGGTGGTCTTGTAGGTGAATCCGCAGGTAATGTAAATTTAAGAGGTACCGGCAATACGGTTAATCTTGTTACATCCATTGGCGGTGCAGGCGTTGCAAGAACAATTACAAACGCCGGTGGTGCAGTGGGTCAACTGACATCTGCTGCTACTGCTTCCGAAATTAATAACCTTACAGTAACCGGTACCATTGCCGGTACAGCTACTACAGGTGGTATCGTTGGTAGGAGTTTAGCCAACGGCCTTACAATTAACGACTCTACAACAAACTTTACAACTAACACAACGTCAACTGTAGCCGGAGGTTTTGTTGGTATAGCAAACGCCGCTACAATTAATAATGGTAGAAACACAGGTGCTCTTAACATTGGCGGAGGTACCGCTGGCGGCTTTATTGGTCAGCATACCGGGCCGGCAGTTAACTCTATTGATATTCGTAACTCTACAAATACAGGTAATATTACAGCAACAACTTTTGCCGGAGGTTTTGTTGGTTCCGGTAGATCTATGACAATCAGTGGTACGGCAGATGCTCCTTCCGTTAACAGCGGGATAGTTATATCTGCTGGGCATCGCGGTGGCTTTGTAGGCTTTGCGACTGCCGCTACCACTTTTGCTAATGTAACAAACAGTGGCGCAGTGTCACAAAGCGGCACAAGTGCTACTGCAGGTAACACTGGTATCGGTGGTATTATAGGTTCTCAAAACTCTGGTGCCGTAACACTTACAAATGCAAGAAACACAGCAAACTTCTCTTCTGCCTCCGGTCGTATTGGCGGTTTGGTTGGTAGATCTGCTGGTGCTGTTACAATAACAGATGGTTCTAATACTGGTAACCTAACTGTTAATGGTGGTACCACAGGTACTGCCGCTGCCCGCAGAGGACGAATAAACGGTGCCGGTGGTCTTTTAGGCCACGGTACAAGCAGTATAACAATAGTAGGCGGCAGCAACCAAGGTATCATCAGAGGTAATGGACAAGGTGGCGCAGGTGGTGCTGTTGGACAAGCAGGTACTGCGGGCTCTACGTCTATTACAGGTTTTGTTAACTCTGGCACTGTTGCATCTTTAGGTAGTAATCAAAGACATGCCGGCGGTTTGATTGGCCGTGCGGGTAATGCTTTAACAATAAGAAACAGCGTTAACCACGCTATTGTAGAAAACCATCATGCTACGGGTGCTGCCGATGGCGGAGCTTCCGGTGGTGCAGGTCAGCTGCACTCTGCTGGTGGTCTTGTAGGCCTTGCAAGCAATGTTCTTATCGTTTCCGATTCACATAACCATGGTGCGGTTCGCCAGCGAGGCGTTACTGGTACTACTGCCGGTACAATCCGCTTAGGTGGTATTGCCGCCGTAACCATGAGCCGTGTAGAAATGACAAACGTATCCAATAGCGGAGATTTGTCTTCCGCAAGACGAGTTAATACAGTTGCGCATAGTATGGGTGGTATTATAGGCCGTATGCAATGGCCTACATTGGCATCTAACCGTACTGCATTTTTAACCAATGTAACCAATACAGGACATATTGGTACTGATGCAGCCGGTACAGCTAACAACGACACAGGTATTGCCGGTGGTATTATAGGACACTCTACACATCGTACAGGCGCCCGTGGTCTTAACCTAAACAATGTACAGAACCATGGTAACGTTGTGGGTCGCAGAGTAGCCGGTGGTTTAATTGGCTTTAATGACACATTAAATACAAGCATCAATAACTCGATGAACTTTGGTTTGGTGCGTACAACAGAGAACGCTGCCTCCGCAAGGGAAAGAACCGCTGCTGGTGGTATCATAGGGCGTTCTGCACGTAACAACCTTACAGTTATGAATTCCGGCAACGAAGGTACTGTACATGGTGCTTCAGGTGCCACAACAAGCAGTAACAACGCAGCATCAAGCAACAACTCTGGTGTTGCCGGTATCGTTGGTCACATCGACCGTGGTACAAACAACCGCATTCTTACATCTTATAACTCTGGCAGTATCCAAGGCCCTACAAGTAGCACAGGCGGTATTATTGGTGGTATAAGACGAAGCGGTACAACATTGATACAAGACGTTTATAATATTGGTTCCGTTCACTCAAGACAAGCCGGTACATCCGGTAATGGTATTTTGGGTCACAGAAGGCGTGCAGTTGGCAATATCACATTCCGCAGAGTATTTAATGCCGGTAATGTAGGCGGCGATCCAATTTTCCGTGCTGTTAACACCGCCGGAAGTGGAACTCGTGATACAGCTGCCGACCGTACAAGAAGAATGGTGTATGACCAAGTTTTCTTCGATTCAACAACTCATACAGGTCGTGCCCCAATTACCTTCCCTGGCAGCCACAGGGGTGTTAATACAGCTATTTTAACAGCAGGCACCATGACTGTATTTAACAGTGGTGCATGGCTGACATATGGTTGGGTAGATAACCTATTAGCCGGGCTTGACCCATGGTGGGAATCATATCCATTCCTTGCATGGCAAACAGGTGGTCAATTACCAAGCCATCCGACACTTGGAACAGGCTCTAACTACTTTATGCACCGCATCGAGCCCGGTGCAGATCACCTGCGCACAACTGCAGGTACAGTAACCGTAGACTTCCTGCCAAACCACTCAGATGAAGTACTTCATCCGAACGGCAGAGTAGTAAATAACTTTGTAAGAGTATTCCAGCCTTATATTGCAAGAACTGATGCAAACCATGCTGCACGGGCACATCAGCAAGCAGGATCTTCTGTTACTACTGCGTCACGCCCTGCCAACAGCAGAACGTCTGTAGGCCTTATCAGCAGAAATGCAGTTGTAGGCTTTGGCGAAAACGAACTATTCGTAAATGTTACTGTTTTCGGTATGGATAGGATTTCAGAAAATCTTGTTCATTGGGCAACTATTGCTATAGATGGTGTTGTGCAAGATACAAGCCTTACTGCAGGTATGCTGCACATGGATGAAATTCAAGTGGGTCAAGTACTTTCAGTTGTTGATGCACTTGGTTATGCTGTACCGGCATATCATATTGTTACACAAGAGGACGTTGATAATTGGCATAACCTTGGACGTTGGATAATTCGCATTCCTCTTGACAGGATACCAATACCTTACCTACGTGTAGAAGTACGAAATGACACGCCGGAAGAAGAAATACCCCCACTTCTACTGCCCGCAAGAAACCCATGGGCAAGAAGAACCCGTGCAGATGAGCCTACTGTAAATTTTGTGGGCAACAGCCCTGCTGCGGCTCAATTTAATGCAAATGGCTCTATGTGGTACGACTTCCTTGAAGGAAGCGGAGACCATTTTAGTGTAGATCAAATTTCTTTACACTTTGACCATATTCGCAACCCTGAGATTACACCATCCGCAGATAATCCGTATATTGTATGGTTGCGTGTTGATGACCGTATTATAAATGTAACCCGTCCTTTACGTGCGGCATGGCACGAACCTACAGAAGAAGATGCAATCGAGCGTTTGATTCCTCATGCTAATGGTGATAACTGGAGAGCGGAATTCCGTAACCCGACAGACCCTGGGACAGCATGGGTTGCAGCCGGATTAAACTTACTAGCAGGTACAGTTAACCTGGATACTGAAGTAAGAATTATCCCGGAACCTGGTCGCTTAATTACAAGTGGTGGCAGAGCCCAAAGCTTTAGACCAAGCGGCTGGTACACTCTTGAAGACATTGCTGAATGGACAGAAGCTGATGATCCGGTAATACTCAACTATACAGTTATTCTTGATGCAGAGTATCATTTGACTGTTGCAGTAGTAGAAGCCCATGAGCTTATACCGGGCAGCGATGAATGGCATTACATTTATCTTGGTGATACAGACTTTAACACAACCTTAACATTAGAAGCAGATATGGGTGGGGATGAAGCAGACCTTATTCCTCAAACCCAAGCACCGTCTAACAGCGGTATCTATCCAGGCGTTAGAGTATTGGATGGCGAGCTTCTTATAGCAACGGCAGACGGCTTTATTGATGTAGAGCAGCCTGCAGATGTGCCTGATATTTTTGACTCTGAATACAGCCATGAGCGCACATATATCTATATGCAGCGTGCAAACCTTGGACGTATTTATGGCTTTGTATTTGATGCACGCATTCACGACAACCCTGCAAATGCAGCATTCAGGCTTGCCGGTGCAACAGTTGTTGTGCTTGACAGCAGCGGCAATAGAGTTTCCTTCTATAATTCTGCAGGACAATTGGTGAACTATGTAACAAGTGATGCGAATGGCTTCTATGAAGTATTCGGACTTGAAGCTGGCACTTATACAGTGTTTGCAAGCCATAATAATATTGGTGCGCTTTCTGTGCCAAACCCAGTAACACTTATAGAAGATGCATACGGTAATGTTACAAACGAAAGAGCCGACTTCTTTATTGATCTTGAAGACCCAGACAATGGCTTCATGGTGTTTGTAAACGTAAGAACCGCCAGCGGAGAGAATATTTCCAATCAAGCATCCGCTATCCTTAGATACCCAAGTGGCGAGCCACGTTTTGGCGCATACACCTCTCCGTTTATATCTATCCCTGCCAATGCAGGTAATTTGAGTTGGATTGATACAGGTGTCGTAACTGTAGACCTTGCCGGTTTTGTTCCGGTTGAAGTTTATGTAAGGGATGGACGCCGTGGGCCAGGCTATATCTTTATTGATGTAGTACTGCTTCAAGTGGTGGAAGATTTGGAAGTATACGTATACTTTAGGCCTTCTCCTGGTGCAGATCTAATTCTTGTTTCAACAGCATGGCTTCAATACAATGGCAGCTATATAACAACACGCCCAGGGGCTCCAAATGATGTGCCTGGTGCGTTCTTAATTGATGTAGCAACAGTAGGCAGCATACTTCGTGCTGGTGCCCCAGGATTTAATACTGTAGAGCGCCCGCTAGAAGCAACTGAAGCCTTAAGTGGCAGAGTTGTAATTATGCTAACAGAAACAGTGCCTGTTGACCTAACAGTAACAGTTGTTGATGCTACAAATTCTCAGACTATAACAACAGCCTGGATGACACAACCTTCTATGGCTGCTAACAACACCGGCGTATTTACAGTAAGCGGTGCACGTTTTGACGATACACTTGCTGCAGATGCACACGGTTTTGCGGCAAACAATATAAGAGTATCCTTTGCAGACTTAGCAAGCAGAACTGCCACTATACCACTTACAAGAGTAGAAACATCCTTGCAAGTACGTGTGCAAACTGCAGGTGGTACTTTGATACCAACAGCGACATTAACCTATAATGGCACAGCTATTACAGGCAGCGGCGGTTTGTTTACAATACCTAATGCAATTGTTGGCGGTACAATGGTAGCAGTTGCAGATGGTTTCTCTTCCAGAACCCAAACAGTTGTATATACCGACTTTAACAGAGGCTATGCAATAATTGTGCTTGATGGAAATGTTCCTGTTCAAGTTACCGTACGTGTAACAGACTCTGCAGGTGCAGTATTGCCTACAGCTACTTTAACAAATGCCAGACTTAACCCATCGCCAACCACTCCTGGTTACTTTACCGTAATGGTTGCCGGTGATGATATTGGTGAATTATTACGTGCAGGGGCACCCGGCTTTAACTATGTAGATCGCGACATTAGATTTACAGATCTTCAGACCCCTCGTGTAATTGAAATTCGCCTTGGTCGTGATACAGGTGGTTACAGAGAAGAAACTGTAACTGTAAGAGTAGTGCGCGACAGCGACGGTGCTCTTATCCCAACAGCAAGACTTACAGGTGTTCCAAACATTACTGCTGTAGGTAACGGAACATTTACCCTAAGAGTAGACGGCTCTAATCTTGGAAATACATTAAGAGCAGAAGCTGCAGGTTTTACTCATCGTGACCGTACACTTATCGCACAAGATTTGGCGGCTCCTAGAGAAATTGAAATTCGCCTTGTTGGTGACCAGGCGATTAACTTAACTGTATATGTAGTACAACAAATTACAGAGCCACTTGTACCTTTAACAATAGCGAGGCTAACCCGCAACGGCACACCGGCTCCGGTACCCGTAGCAGGCCGCCCAGGTGTTTGGACAGTTGCTGTAACCGGCGACCAAATTAACAGCACGACCTTAACAGGTGATGCTTCAGGTTTTGCCGCTGTACCTCGTCCAATTACCTTTGCAGACTTGCATTACTCACAA
>Ga0123355_10014290_pt1 | contig 12407 bp, 8 predicted proteins | sample TergutEmb28metaG_3_FD_89872 | JGI IMG/M metagenome (GOLD analysis project Ga0123355, IMG submission 89872) | Embiratermes neotenicus P1 segment gut microbial communities from Petit-Saut dam, French Guiana - Emb289 P1 | ecosystem: Host-associated > Arthropoda: Insects > Digestive system > Gut ...
GAGGATAATATTAAGATGGATCTTCAGGAAGTGGAATGTGGGGGTATGGACTGGATCGAGCTGGTTCAGGATAGGGGCAGCTGGCGGGCAGTTGTGAATGCGGTAATGAACCTTAGGGTTCCATAAAATGTGAGGAATTTCTTGACTAATTGCAAATCGGTTAGCTTCTCAAGAAGGTCTCTGTTCCGTGGAGTAACTAAGTAAGTATATGTAATCTGTCGATTTATTAAATTGCTCTCTTGCGCGCGACGGGCACTCACAGTTTAGTCTTAACGTTCCGGCGCACCAGTCCACTGCCCGGAACACCGCTCACATCTCTTTAATTGTTTCCAACCGTTTTGCCATACCAAAAACTCTGACAGCCTTCTTGGACTGCATAACCGTTAAAGATGAAGGTGAAACGATCCTTCGAAACGTTGGGAAATGCTTGGCCAACGACACACAGTCACATATCAGAAGATTTCGGTCCTTCACTTTCTCTAATTAAAACTATACAAGATTCCACAAAGGTCATTTATAACACTTCCGTTGTATTTTGTTGACCTGTCGGAATTAAGTAACTCATTTAGTCGCTAAAGCACCGTAAGCATTTTCTTCAAATTGCAGTATTGGCTCTCTCAATAATCTGCTGTGGTCTTTCATGTTACAGACCTTAAGCATTGTGACAAGCCTAGCATTTCTTAATCACTTTAATTATTTTGGCATTGGTGACGGCGGTTGGAGTCGAACTCGTGTCCTTTCGACTACTAGACCAGTACTGCATCCGAAGATTTGTGAATAGAGTACATGAAATTCGACATTTTCAAGGTGGTGAGTATTTACGGCATGTGATGCCGTGCTGTTCTGCCTCTGGCCAGTGGTCAGAGGGGTGCACTGGACAGGAAAGGCGAACCATTGGTACTGGGGCACTGAGTTACAAGTCGGCTGACACCGGTAATTGCAGGTTTTGCTTCTAGTGAGATGGGGAGCCACTACGTAATTTAATGTTTCACAAATTTCTTTTCATAAGGCACATAATTACTGTGACTTTAGGTGTCCACCCCGAATACCGTTATGTGTGGTTTTTCAGAGAAAAGCGGCTACAAGAGAACATGGATTTACAATAAAGCCTAAGACTTACTTTATGTACCACCAGCTTTAACATTAAGAAGTTCTGTGTTCTGCCCACAATGCATTTATGTGTTTTGTGTGGATCTCAGAACGAACAGCGATTATTTCTCTATACAGCATTAACTTATCGGTTTTTATAACCGAGGCAGAGAGTGTTTACTGAACGGTAGGATCTGGGTCTTCAAATCAGACAGATACAGTTTCGTCCTTAAAGGTTTCATTCAACGATTATTCTGAGCTGTAAAACACTTGAAGTCAAGTCTACAAGTGCCTCACAAGCGAAATGAATGGCTTGTAGTTGTCTTTCCACAACCACAAACTCCGTAACGATTGAAAACGAAGTTAAAAGCGTGTAGCAGCATATCTTGCTGAAACTGACTAGGACAGGGATGACGAACCTGTGGCACGCGTGACCAAAATGGCACGCCGAAAGATTTCCTAGGCATACGCCATTCATGGCTGTCCCAATGTTTTAGGTTTTTATTCATTTTGCCCGACAAGATGATGAATATGTGTACATATATATATATATAGACACATACATATATATATGACTGCGTAGAGATTGATTATGAATTACCGTTGCTACCAAATAATACTGCAAGTGAAACACTTTTTACGCAAATCGGCAGCGGTGCGAAGTGTTGAATGGATATTTACCACTGGGGCGTTGGCCTGGCGGTGACTGAGCGTATACGTGACATTGCACAAAACGTTTAAAATCTTCTTTTCAAACAGGACATATTAGCAGCCTCAGATTCCTCTACATTTTCTTCCTTATCACATTCATCGTGGAAGCCTCTATTAGAAATAAAATATAGTAATTACACTATGTATTAATTGCAATATGCGTTAGTAATATCAATAATGCATTAATAAAAAATAATTGCGAAGTGCCCCAAGACCTTATTTTGCTCTTCACAATTCCCATGGTCATGGGAAAGTATTTCTTAAAAATTTATATAAAATTTGGGCACTAGCCATCAAAGCGTTTCTCCAGCCCTGCACTAGGAATTACCGCACCATCGTCAATAATTGGTACCACTTATTGCTGCTAACTTATTTTCGACGTTAAGGTGGCACCACGGAGGATAAAGTTCGCCACTTCTCTGCTAGACCCTGAAGTATCCACATTATTGTTGCATCTATTTTGTGTAGTGTTCATATCGGCGTTATCAACTGAGCTTAAATGTCTTAGCTAAAGAAACAAGTACAGACGGCACGCAAATCCATGCGCCGTTGTAACAGACCAGCAGATTGTGCAACAGATTTCGTAAACGTGTAACAGTTTTCGCTTTTCTTCCTACCGGTCAGTGAAGGTTGTGTTGACGTTATGCGTCACGCTTCTCAGAACTGGGTCTGGGTCTTTCAAATGGCGTGACAGAAAACTCAGTAATACCAAGACCTACCCACCATTTCGCTGACGTTACCGCCAAACTCTCATTCTCTTATTTCTGCGTTTCTGAGACCACTGGTTAGTCCAGGGAAACCTGGGACCTTGGATGATTAAACCGTGAATGTACCTTTCCTTTCTTGACGCATCCCGATTTCTGAAAGAACACCGTTTTTGTTGGAAGGTCCACAGGCTTCGCCTGCTTCGAAGATGAAGTTGAGTGTGGAACACGGTGGAATGACCGTCTCAGGGACCCCAAGTCTATCAGCTTTCTAGTGGTCCACCGGTTACTAGTTTCCAGTCGCCATAGTTGCTGGCGTACTTTAATTCCTCTTCTTCATAACCCTTTCCACTTCCTCATCCCACTTTGCTTCGGGTCGTCCTCGTCGTCGGCTTCCTTCCGGTGACCATGTCATTATTCGCTCAGGCCATCTGTTATCCTCCATGCGTGTTACATGTCCGTACCATTTCAACATATTGTTTTCCGTTCTCTCTAAAATTTTATGTTACCTAAGCGCTGGAAGGAAACTTTGTACGTACACGTACCATAACAATTTTATCCACCAGTATTCGCACACGAACTGTTTCGCGTTCGAACTCGGACAGCGGCTATGTTTGAAGCTTCAGTCTTACTATACATATAACTGTAACATTAAAGTTAAGGAATTAAAGTACGGATTCAGATCTTGCCAAGAAGGAGGCCACAACCCCCTGATTATTACTTTATCACGAATAACAGACTCTGAATAATACAAGGAACTATGCACTGTGAGCTGTCTAAGTACCTTGTAGAAAAAAAGTCCTAGGTTCTCTCGTTATCAGACAGGCTTTTGACAAATCTTGTCAGAATGTGTGTAATATATGGGTGTGAGTTTGTGGTCTCAGGTGTTGCCCTCATCACATACCACGCCGACTTTAAATTCGCATAGGCCCTTAGTGGATTAGATTCTAATACGGTATTTTATCTAGGCCAATATCTGTTATGCTGACTGTTCACGTACGTAGTATGCACCTGAGACGAAAATGAACTTCATCGCTACACAGATTGACTGTGGGTTCTATTCTCTAGCACAGGGCTGGTCATCTTCAGTCCGCAGCAGGGCTACATAATCTGTAAGGACTCGCCCGACATCCGCACTCGTGTATACGTACGTCGAAAAGAAAGATTGATTTTTTGTTTGCTGTCTTAAAAGTGATGACTTTTAGTTTCCCGACACTATCTCTGTTAATAAAGTTGATATATTATGTTTGTTAAATTGCATTTTTGAAACTGTTTAGCTGACTAAGGGCCGCAAATGCTTTCCTCGAGAACCGCATAGTGGCCAGTCCTGCTCCAGCGTATTCTCCACGAATTTAGCAGTTCACACAATTCACTATTGCTTCACAATCTGTGTCGTAGAATCTGCGAACCACAACTGTCTTATATACATGTGAATGCTGATGACAGATTCTGAGAAGCTGTCTCCGAAAATGCGCGTGTGGGCGAACCGATGATTCGGCTAAATTTTGTAGGCTAAACGAGGAGAAAGAAGTAGCAACATTTGTCACATAACATGTATCCCTACAGTAATTGCTGCTGCTTCATATGAAATACAGTTTCTGGGATAGATTGTACGTTATCATACCGACCATTATGAGGTTATTTTAAATTTTCCTCAATCCGTTTATGAAAATTATGCAATAATGCCTGAAAGTAGGCCATAATTACGTTTTATTCGTCGTCATTACATACGCGTTCATTCAGCTTTATACAACCAGTTACCACATCGGAAGTAATTTGATATCTTCGACATTTCCTGTGATCTGTGCCCGGCTTGAGAATCCCATGGGAGTCGTGTTGATTTCACAATCACGTGTTCTGGTGTGATTCCATCAGACAGTTGTCTGAAGGGGCGCAGCGCAAGGGACGGCTTGGTACGGCCGAGTAAAATAAAGAGCAACGAGCCCCTGAAACATGCCAGCACGAGCTAGACGCCTTTTGTATGCAGCAACACGATGCATTGTCTTTGGTGTACTGCGCAAATATGTTGCGTGAAATGGACTGAGGCATCGACAGTGACATGATTACTGGACTAATTTACAAGCTCTCACTGTCTTGCCCACTTCATACAAGATTTTACCCAGTGATTTAATTAGCGCACCAACTAATGCACATACATAAATTTTTTACATTAAAACATTTAAAATCGCTCCAACATGCTTCGATCCTAAGATCATCTTCATGGAGCTGCACTGTTCCTTGATAAAGTCACATTTTTAAAAAAAACATTCACTGATTAATTTCCTTATACAAGGTGGTTCAAATATGTCCGGGACTGACTGCGGCTTGATTACACACGAATCAGTCCCGGTCATATTTGAACCACCTTATATTAACTTTGTGCTGTGGCAGCCTGTCGTATTTTGTAAGTCGTATGCTGCTGAGGGTGCGCCTGACTGTGGGTCAGGCGCACTCTCAGCAGCATACGACTTGCACAGTACGACATGCTGCCACAGCACCAAGTTAATATAAGGAAATTAATCAGTGAGTGTTTTTTAAAAATGTGACTTTAACAAGGAACAGTGTAGCTCCATGAAGATGATCTTAGGATCGAAACATGTTGGAGCGATTTTAAATGTTTTAATTAAAAAAAATTATGTGTGTGCATTAGTTTGTGTGCTAATTAAATGTCTCTATGAAATTCACGGTGCAACGATAAAGATTTTACCCATTGTTTCCGCTTGTAGTTTTGAAGCTATGCGGAATGAAATCACTCTAGTACATCTATGTGGATTCCGTTGTTACAATTCAACCACTGAGAAAATTCTTTACATTCGACTATTGCAGAAACATGAGATTCAAATGCAACATTAGGCCTACATCAACAACATGTATATAAAGATTGTAAGACAACCTATGAATCGCTTAGGAGAGAAACACTGTATAACGTTTTAAGCGAATTCGAAATACTGAAGATCCTTGCTCGGTCAATTAAAATGGGTAAGCATGAGGTGTTTAGAGTTCGTAGAATGTATTTACCTCATGAACTTATGATATGACAGTCAAGATTGAGTTTTATGTTTTGTTTCAAAGGCTGCGGAATGGGATGTTACTGTGGTGGAAGAACGTGAGTTAGATGGAAAACCGTAGTAGCACAGGCAATGGAACTGGCTTAATTTCACTTCCAATGGGACGACTTCGTCATTATTGGCTTTGGCACCTCGAGGTTAGCTGTCCCTTCTTCATGTTTTGTAATTACTTTGTAAAGAATATAACTTTATATTTAATGCACTATACTTGGTGCGAAATGCTGTCTGGTGTCGACAGGTCCTCGCACAATATTTTCTTCGACCCGTTGACTCTTGAATATGGGGCACTACGCTCCCTCGTGAAACTTGTCTCCGAATACCAGTTGCAACAGCGCCGTATCTCAAAAGAATGTAAATTTGCCCGTCTGAATGTTGGTAACTCCACAACAGCGACTTGAATTCGGTTTTCGGTGAGCCGCAGGTGGCCTTTGCTGAAAGTTATGCAGTGAAATTTATTGTGCTAGGTATCGTTTAAATTTCTTAGCTTGTCTTACTTGACTTTTTTTTAACTTTATCACATGCTTGTCAAATGGTAGCTATGTAAGGCATAAATATTTGAGATCTTGTAGTATACTTACCCAATCCGGATTTTCTCGCTACAACTCATACTTGGATTCTACGAAATTTGTATTTAAGTTTCAGTCCTTGTATTCCCTTGTAATGCAGGTTGAGTCATAAACGGTACCGTCACTTGTCGCATGTTTAACACGATTTGTGTGTACATAGCTTAACGTGTCTAACGGAAAGAAGTGACCAGGTCTCGTGTGGACTTTCCTGAATACAAAGAGATTTTCTGACTCATCTACATCCTGGTATACATTCTGATACAAATCAATTTGTTCTCCTCAATGGTACATGTTTCAGTTTTTATTTTATCCTTGCAAATTTGTGTTCTAAGGTTGAGATAATAATTGAAAGATTATATCTAGTTTATTCTTAGAATCAACTTTCAGCCGTCCAAGTTAAAAGTTTAGAAAGAGCCCCAAGGCGATAACAACCAGACAGACTCTTTGAACACACGTAGCCAGGGAACCAAGACGCCTTCTGAATTGATTAGTCTTCTTCATAAAGTAATGAAAAAGTCTTTCATAGAAAGCAAGATAAATACTCTTTTCGGTGTACGTATGTGTTATATTACAGTGGGAAGCATATGTATTTTATTGTGGGAAGGAAAATGAAATTGATACCAAGTGATTTGAGACATTCATATACCTGAGAGCAACATGTACCTGAGCCTATTTCAGTGGTAGACATTCCAAACTTTTTGCAGACTGCCTTCTCTTGTGCAAGGGGAAGACCTGGCGCCATGTAGCTACTATTTTTGTTGTAAGACAACGTTTTATACTGGACTAGACCGTGTTTGGAACGAAGATATTAGGAAGGAGCTGAAAATAATATTAACATAAAATATAATAAACAAACCCTGACAAAACTGGACAAAAGTTTCGAATGGAAGTACTGAAGAAAGACTACCTAAACAGATTACAGAGGAACACCCTGGCAAAGACGGTATGAGTTACACCAGTGGTTTGTAACTTGTGGACAGCGACCTTCTGAGGCTGCAGTCATTGCAATGTGTCCGCAAATTCATGTGCTAACGAAGGACAACCTGCATTTGGAACCACGTTTAAGGTTGTAACATTTATTGTCTTCTCCAGTCTTTCCATCCCTGGAAGGCGCAATACAGAACCAGTCATCGCATCCCATGAATCAGACTAAAAAATACGCAAATCTGTTTCCCGTAAACTGTGTAACTATTGTATTTCGTGCATATATATTACAACTTTTTATACGTGTGTATATGCTGAAGTGATTAATGCAATTCAAGTTTATTTTAAAGCCAACATTAATAGTAGCTTTATCTTATTACCGTATCTGTTTCCTCAAACAACGTACACAAACAATGGAGTCAACCGTTAAAATAGCGCCTTTACTTTCTTAGAAAACTTTTTCAAATTTACATCTTAATTTTTTTACAAATCTTAATATATGTTTTTGTTCCTTTCCTATAGTAAGGTATGTCCATATGATTACGAAATATTTATTTTTTCCATATATTAGTAAAAAAAAAGTGTAATGCTTCAAAATGAAAAATGACGCTGTTGTATCCATATGAGATATAATAACGCCACTTTTGGAAAGTGTGCTATAATCAGAAAAACTCTACAATACGTAAGTGTAAAACTGTGTATTTTTATTGAATTCTAGAGAATGTAAACCCTACTGAGCCCCTATTTAACATAGCATTCAGTGCCAATATTACACATTTCTGTGTGAGCTACACTTTTGTTCACTTCTTTCTTATCCCACGTGTGTCTTAGGGACAAATGAGCGCTAACATATTTTGAAATTCGTTTATATCATCTTAACTGTACATAACTGGATTCATAAAGCCTGATAAACAGTAAATATAATTTATCTTATATAATGAGAACTGTTTATTTTATCTACAAATATGGTGTTATGTCATCCAAATATACAATTACGCGAGATTTACCACATTGCAAAAAATAGGCAAATGTAAAATTTATGTTACTGCGTGCTAAAAAAGTTGTACTGTGGAAGATTATCTGCCACCCACAAATATTTAACTTGAAACTGGAATAGCAGTAACAAAGCCAAAATATCACAGCTGTTGTAAAGAGACTCGCTTGGGAATTGAGCGGACAATGTTAAGTTTCCAAGACCTTTAGCAGCAGCAACAAAAAGACTGCTCCCAAATTTATGCTACTGATATCTTAAATGCGTAAGGACTATTGTGCTACCTCTGCAACACACGTAATGACTAATTTGCGGTAGAAGAGCTTGTGCCGTTATTTTAGACATGGCATTATTGTAGCCTACTTACGAATAACATCTGCTTACGTTTTCACTTTTTTAAGGTCCTTACACTCGAAAACTTTTGGAATCACTAAGTTTCATCATAAATGGAAGAAAAAAATAAAGAAAGAAGAAGAAAATTATGTTTAATGCATAGGTATGCTTATAATGGTTATGCTCTTTAGACATTTTAGTCAATCGATGTAGTAACTTAGTGAACACAGCCTTTTCTCAGGACAGAGGCCCTGTTTGGAGCTCGGAGAAGGGTAGAGAGAGTGTCAGGTCGAAAATCATTTCTTGCAGCTGGTTTTGTTCTGAAAAAATACAGTTGTTGATTCATAAATTTGTGTAATGGAAATTATCTGACTGGGAACTGATTCATGGGCAAACACCAAACTTTTTTTTTGACGTTTTGCTGACAGTGCATCTCATTATATTTATCTCAATAATTAACCAACTTAATGCACAAAATGTTTGTTTTACAATAAGTTTATTTCATGCCTCTACATGTTTCGAGCACATGTGCTCGAAACATATAGAGGCTTGAAATAAACTCATTGTAAAACAAAAATTTTGTGCATCAAGTTGGGTAATTACTGAGATAAAAACACTAAACTATCAGCTTCAACCGCCATGTGTGACAGACCCCACGTCTACAAGTGTATAAGTTAAATAACTGGCAATTACGAAAAAATCGGATATCTACCGAATGAAATTCCTAGTGGTACAGTTACTACAAACTGCTAGTTGTGAGTGTTGAAATGACAACCTTACATGTGATAATAAAACGTTCCTAGCAAAAGGGGGAAATAGTTGGATTGTAAAGTTGTGGGTTGCAGCGAATACGCAAGTATTCTTATCGTCAGTTTCACATCAGAATTTAAACCACATGCTTGTATTACTTAGTGCAGTGTGTCCCACTCGTTACCGAACCCGGCATTTCTTTAATAATTCTAACACCAATGAAGATAGTACAACGAAAATTGAACAGGAATACGTTCAAATTTCGTTGCAATATCCTCATTAGTGGTAAAATTATTAAAGAAATGCCGGGTTCGGTAGCGAGTGGGACACCCTATATTATTTGTACAGGTTTGTTGCAGTCGGTACAATGGCAGTTGGAGACTTTGTTGATTCCCCATTGTTGCTATATTTACACCGCCCGAAGTACGTGTACATTATGCAAACAAAACTGAAAACAATAGCAATGAACAGAGTAACAACATATTTATATCACTTTAAACCCATAATTCTCGAACTACCTGATTCCAAGATCAGATTTATGCCTGAGTAGACAATACTTTCTCAAGTAACGTTAGTTTAGTCGCTTGTCCCTCTCCTGAGCCGCGTGAATTTAGTCCATCAAAAAGGAAGAGAAAAATAACAATAAAAGTAACTAAATGTTGCTTCCTTGCAATTTTTAATTATTAATTTTAATATTTTCTGCCCTCATATGCCTAGGTCTTCAAATTACTATCAGTTTCTTTTCACTTCCAACTGAAATGGTTTTTTTTTTTTTTGGAGGTGGGGATGGGATGGGAACAAAGAACACCAAGAACGTGGAGTAAGGGACGAATAATGTTATTTGCTGGAGACTGTAATGTGAACAGAACCGTCTCAATTCCGTTTCTGGCAACGTTGTATTTTACCTCGAGCCTTAGTTTCTGTAACGACGGATATAATACCAGTAGCGTTTGTATGCTGCAATTGAGGATGGAGACAGCTATGACCCTAATAATTTTGATCATATAGTGTAATTAAAATAACTTGTTAATCACAAGTTCTACAGCACAAGACTTCCTAATTTGTAGCATCAGCGAGCTACTGGATGAAGGATGCCATTCCGACTACGCTACCAGGCATTGACCGATGTAGAGTCTGAAGTTATTGTTCGCCTTCCAGAGTGACCCGATGGCAGCCTCCAGCGATGCAAACACAAGCCACCATTGTGGTGGTGCAGACTGTGTGTAAGCTAAGACACTTCTCTGCGGCAAGAACATATAGAATAGACGGTAACACTTCTGCCAAACAAAATGAAAGCTCTCTTCTTTGTGGTGAAGAATACATGTTATTTGAAATTAGGTTAGTAGCTGTCGCGACAACTAAGAAAGTTTTAAAACACCGTTTAATAGTTTGTGTTTGCTGCCTATGTTTAGAAACATCACATCTGATACAATATGATATTTTTAGGTGCGTTTATGACATTGCGAAAAGCGACTTTTATATTTGTCATGTCACTGTTTACATACGTCCGTCCATTCTTCTGACTGTCCGCACGGAAATAATCGGCTCCAACTCGACAGATTTTCATGAAATTTAGTGTTTGAGTATTTTTCGAAAATTTCGTCTAGAAAATTCAGGTTTAATTAAAATTGGAAACGAATAAGGACACTTTACATGAACAGCTGTGTGAAAGTACATTGATGATGAGTTCTTCTTAGAATGAGAAATGTTTCAGACAAAGTTGTAGAGAAAATCAAGACAAATATTTTAGGTTCAATTATTTTTTCGCCGAAAATCGTGACTTTTATGACATAATGTGGATACAGTGTGGTACAGACATACGTGTACAGACAGGCCACAGATGACAATGTAATGAGGCTTGGAAAAGTTGTGATTTGTATGCTGGATAACTAAAGCAAGCATACAGACACATACACAAATTATATTTAATGCTTATTGCTTCATAATTGATTAATTCCGCCTATTGTTTTAAAATGCTTTACGGCAACACAACAAGACAGGCTGTGTACGTAAAACATAACATAGAAGAGGCGCCTTCGCATAACACTTTTTGCCGTGTAAAAGCAATAAGTATTACATATTCTAAATGTGTGTCTGTAGCCTTAGTTATCCAGCATAAGAAGCACATGCGCCCTGTTACATTGTCATCTGTGACCTGTCTGGCTGTACAATATTTTTTTTCCACATTATCTCATTAACGGCACGATTTCTTGAAAAACGTTATTAAACCCAACAACGTTTGTTTGATATTCCCTACACCTTTTGTCGGAAACATTACTCATTACAAGGAGAAATGAGCACGATATTATCATAACTATACTTGTACATAACTCTTCATATAAAGCACCCGTTATTATTTTCGGATTTTAAAGACGCCTCTATGTTCTCGACAGATTTTCGAAAAATACTCAAACAAAGATTTCAAGAGAATTCTTCCAGTGGGAGCCGAGCTGTCAACGGACACACAGTCAGACATGACGGTAGCTAATAGTCGCTTTCCGCCAAATTGTACGTCTAAAGAAAGCCATGAACAAACAAATGTTCCGTTGTTTCACTACAACATCGGGCATTTTACACTAAGACCTATGTACGTTTTATTGTTGCCAGCTATATGAATTTTCATAAAAGCCTTGCTAAGTAAACTCAGTATTTGTACACAGTGGACATGACATATTGCTGAACAACAAACACTCAGTGCACTCTTGATTTTCCACTGCAACCATGGTTATGTGAACGCGCCACAACATTAAATTACACGTAGATTGCCTTTTTGTTTATTAACTGTCGTAACATATAATAATTTTAATGTCTATTATCTTTGCATTGTCTGAAACATATTTTAATATAGACCTCAATTAATTAGCAACTCGTTTTTTATGTACTGTAATTCTGATACGCAGAGAATATTTTATAAAATGCTTTATGCCTCTGAACATACACAGACTCCAATTTTGAAAGGTTAAATTGAAGAATAAAATCCAACTAGATGCCACTTATTACTTTATTATGCTTACATATATGTTGTGCTCAGCATGTATCGGGCACCATTATGCCCATCATCAGGAGCTCACGACGATAGCGTTGGTTACTACATAGGCCGTCTGGTTCTCGAGTTGCTGCTGGTTGGAAGTTAAGTGCAGGCAGGATGGATGAGTGTCCGGATCGAAGGCTGTAACAGCCTTCGGTCCGGACACTCATCCATCCTGCCTGCACTTAACTTCCAACCAGCAGCAACTCGAGAACCAGACGGCCTATGTGGTAACCAACGCTA
>Ga0123355_10014291_pt1 | contig 12407 bp, 6 predicted proteins | sample TergutEmb28metaG_3_FD_89872 | JGI IMG/M metagenome (GOLD analysis project Ga0123355, IMG submission 89872) | Embiratermes neotenicus P1 segment gut microbial communities from Petit-Saut dam, French Guiana - Emb289 P1 | ecosystem: Host-associated > Arthropoda: Insects > Digestive system > Gut ...
AAAAGAAAGAAAAGGGGGAAGAAAAAAAGGAAAGGGGGAAAAAAAAAAAAAAAAAAAAGAAAAAAAAAAAAGAAAAAAAAAAAAAAAAAAAGAAAAAAAAACCAAAAAAAAAAAAAAAAAAACAAAAAAAAAAAAAATAAAAAATGAAGAGTGGGGGGGGGGGGGGGTTAAGAAGCATTCGTGTATTTGTGCTCTTCCTGGGATTTAGACTTAACAAATTCAACACCCACCCTCACATTTTTAATAATGATGTCACATCGTACCAGCACTCAGCACATGTTGAACAGGTTGTGTGAAGCAATGACAGTTGCAGAAAAGAACTTCTCTGCCATCCATCGCCGTTGAGAAGACCACGGCAATTCTCGTAGTCGGGACTCGGTCTGCTTCTTTTTGCGGGTTGAAGCTGTCAAAAACATATTACTAAGTCTGTTGCGGCAGTTATACAGTCCTATTTTGGACTGTGAAGTGGCCTGGACACACTATGATGTCGCCACACAACAGCGGCCGGTCCTGGCTTCGAATGGCGGACGGAGTACTGCCTCTTCTCTTTCTTTAACCTTTTGGCGCCGGAATTATTTTTTTTAAATTTTAGCACACACTGTATATAAAATGTGAATAATACAGGAACCAAATATGTTAGAATTATGAAACAAACTGCATTTTGAAGAGGAAAAAACGGAGAGTATATACAGTGTTTAAAATATTCAGTACCTATATTTGATGAATAAATATATAAAATGCAACATTTAGAGGTTAGCGGTGCGGTACGACCACTGTAGGGGTCGTTAGGCGTCAAACGGTTAATTCAAATCAGTTCGCCGTATACGATTAACTTGCCCTCTCCTGTTGCCCTGAAATATTTGCGTTTAGTACGGCGTTTTTAAACATCCACGAATGTACCATATGAGTAATCGATCATCATTTAAACAACCACCGATGTTTCTCTTGGCTTCCTTCTGCACCGTTCTTAATAATGCTGTCAAGTTCAGTGGCGATTAAACGGACACGAGTCGTGCTCTTCGTTATTAATTTATTCAGCAATATTCTAAATGTACAAGTTCCGCTACTGCCTCTATAATCGGACATGGTTTCTCAATTAATAGCCAATCAGTCAGGCCGAGTTTAGCCTCAGACACGTCCGACGAATTGAATTATTAAATACGTTTCTATATTTGGCTGCCAGTGCGTTTTGCGTCTGGGAGATGGACAATATGAAACCATCATACAGGGATGAAATGTATTTATTGATTACTTAACCACACTCTGTGAATGATGTATGAATGATGATGTACCCAACCGACGGGTAAATAAAGAAGGCTGTTGAAATAATAAATTTGATCCTGTTCCAGAGATAACCGGTCCTCTATATCACTGACTCCCAAACTGTACTCCGTGGAGCCCAACGGAACCACAGGGAGTGTCCAAAGGATCCAGAAATATTTTTTGTAATGACGCATTTTAATTTTACAGAATTTTAACCTTTTGGCGCCGGAATTATTTTTTTAAATTTTAGCACATTCTGTATATAAAATGTGAATAAAACAGGAACCAAATAGAATTATGAAACAAACTACATTTTGAAGAGGAAAAAACGGAGAGTATATACCGTATTTAAAATATTCAGTACCTACATTTGTTGAATAAATATATGAAATGCAACGTTTAGAGGTTAGCGGTGCGGTACGACCACTATAGTGGTCGTTAGGCGTCAAAGGGTTAAGTTACTAATGCCATGTCTTTAAAAGGAATGTGAGTTGTTTTAATTGCGCAGTACGTCGAATTGGCACTACCGCTAGTAAACTGTGTTTACATTACTCAGCAGATATGCGTGTCAGAAAGAAACGAAGATTTTTTTTAAAATAATTATTCTATAATCAACGAATTTTACAATAATTTCACTTGAAACTAATATGGTTTTGATGTTTATTGGACCGTGAAGCATTGTGATAACTGAAGAATAAAAAACCAACTAGATGCCACTTATTTTATTGTACTTCTTATAGGCTCAACATGTTTCGGGCACTATTATGCCCATCATCAGGAGCTCGCGTCTATGATGTTGATTACCACATTGCTCGTTTCGTTCTAGGTTTGCTGTATGTTGGAGGTTAGGTGCGGATAGGCTTGAGTAGTATCCGGGCTGCAACCCGGACACTACTCCAGCCTAACTGCACCTAACCTGCAACATACAGCATACCATGAAACGAAACGACCAATGTGGTAACCAACATCATAGTCGCGAGCTCCTGATGATGGGCATAATAGTACCCGAAACATTTTGAGCCTATAAGAAGTGTAATAAAATAATAAGTGGTATCTAGTTGGCTTTTTTATTGTTCAGTTAATATGGTTTTATTTAGTGTGATCGGTTTGGCTGTGTTTTGATTTATATTACATGAACTTGATCCATCACATTTTAAATTTTAATACATGCTAATTAGTTTAATGCATGCATTTAATTGGTCTAGGATGTTTCGAGTTATTAAAACCGGAACATATCACTGGCACGACGAAAATTTAGCGGGACACTTCACTGTACAGCAATTAAAATGTTGAGGTAACACAATTAATGGTGTTAGGAAATGCTCTTTAATTCTTCCGCTACAGTATTTTGGTTGACATAATGGAACATAAGGACAGTGGTGTGCCGATACTGTAAAAACATATATGTGACCTTCCTCAAAATTAAGCACAAATTTCCACTTTTGATACTTATATATTTACTTCTTCAAGAATTGGAAAACCGATAAGCATGAAAACATTTCTCACTTATTCTTTTATAATTTTTCCCAGGTTTCGAATAAAAGACTTAACGATGGTATTTTCCCCGTAGTGTTAAAATTGAAATACATCTACCAATTTTTCCCTGAACGTGATTTTTGTGTTAAGAATTCTCAGCATGATATTGTGGATTCTTTCGAGTAATTTGGACCGACTTTGAGATGTCTTGTTTTCATCTCTAATTTATCAAGTGAGATCATGGTGGTACCTCTGTTGCACAGCGCCGCCACTGTACGCGCGGCTGATGAGCTAATTACACTACAAGGCGATCTAAATGCAAATTGGTTTTCCATATTGACCGTTGAGGGCGTGGCAGTGCAGTTACATACAGCCAACATTCAACTATCCGGATCCTGCTGGTAGGATCTATCGTGATTTCCTTTTGTTATTCAGTGTCACCACCTTTAGGGCTACCGCTGGATTGTGACATTACATTTATAAGACAGTATAATTCAGCTGCTCTGTATTCTGGGTCCGTAACTAAGACGAAGCCATATGTAATATCCAGTCTGTCGCTTTGGGTATCACATTTCATGTGTCTGGTTCTTCCAGGCTTTCTTTTCATTGTTTACCTTTTGAGATGGAGACAGGAAACTGATTAAAATATCTCCACACCTGAGAATTCAAGCTCAGAGCGAGTTTTGAACTTGCGACCGCAAGGACCAGCGGCCTGAATATAGATGACTCATACGACCTACAATTGACATTTCTTAGAGGAAGCTCTGATAACTATCAGAGCTTCTGCTAAAGGTACGTGTATCTTCCGATTATAATTGGAAGATATCTTTAGATGACAATCTGAAGAGATCTTTGGCGGTGTCTCGTTTTACTGAGGGTAAAATTAGGTTGTGTGGGCCGGGTAGCTCAGTCGGTATAGCGACTGAGCTACGGGCTGGACGGTGCGGGATCGAATCCCGGTGGGGACGAGATTTTCCACCCGTCCAGACCGGCCCTGGGGCCCACCCAGCCTCCTGTAAAATGGGTACCGGGTCTTTCCCGGGGGTAAAGTGCGGCCGGGGCGTGCTTCTGACCACTCACCCCCTTCTAGTGCCGCGGTCATGGAAGAGTAGAACTACACCTGTACCCACCCTCTGGGCCACACCGGGTCTGTAACGGGATCACTTTATCTTTTTAAAATTAGGTTGTGCTTTGCTGACAACAAGATAGGCAATGTACTATGACGTAACATTGGGGCACGTTTTGTGTACATTTATACCTTTTCGGCTGTCCTAAAACAGCTTTCGAGGTGATTTTATGTCGTCGGCAATAATAAACTGCGCTTAGGTCTTCGTATACAGTGCCCGATATTTTTGTCCGCTTGTAACCAAATTTTGAGTTTTTTGACAGGTTTTAATGAAAGTGTCCGATATCAAATTCTACGAAAATCCATTCAGCGAGAGTCAGCTTATACATACGGACGGACAGACGTAACGAATATAGTAGGCACTTTTCGCAATTGTGTGAAAGCACCTAAAGTGATTTTTACTCCTCACCCAATATTGTGCGGGAGATAATATCAAGAAGAATGAGATGGGCTTGGCATGTGGCGCGTATGGGTGAGGAGAGAGGGTGTATAGGATCTTGCTGGGGAAACCGGAGGGAAGGAGACCACAGGGGAGACCTAGGCGTAGATGGATGGATAACAGTAGGATGGATCTCCAGGGGGTGGGATGTGGGTATATGGACTGGATTGGGCTCGCTCAGGATAGAGATAGGTGGCGGACGCTTGTGAGTGCGGTAATGAACCTTCGGGGTCCGTGAAATGCGGGGAATTTCTTGACTAGCTGCAAAGCGGTTAGCTTCTCAAGAAGGAATCTGCACCCTGGAGTAAGTAAGGAAGTAAGTGACAGCACCAAAAAATGTAAGTTAAAGTTGTCCCTGACCGTAATTAGGCACCATGCTATTATGCCATATGGGGGAATATAGGTATGGCTCCACGCATTCTTAACTCGAGACTGAACGGAGCTAGTCAACTTCACGTCTCGGTCGCATTACTGCCAGGTTAGGGTCCCTGTACCCATTGAACAGGAGGAAGCGTATTTCTCCTACTATAATACACACCCCTGTGAAATTTAAGAAGTGGCCTACCCAGCCATTTTACATAATTTTTTTTTAATTTATAAATAAAGCAAACAACTGTCCACGCCGTAGACTTTCCGGATATTTTTCACTTTTGTTGCAACAAGGAAAAAAAAAAACAAAGTGATTTTAATGCAGTGTTTTTCGTTGGATTTTCTAGAACACATAAAAACGTTGCAATGAACGCGATGAGCTATTTGAAGGCACAAGGGTTCTCATTTTATTGGGAAAGATACAGTGATTAGTTATGCGGTCTGTTAACGTCATATGAGTGTTCTCCTTAATAGACATTGTGCATTGTCTTCAGTTTGAATGATAGGGTGCCTCCTGTATGAGGATCCTTAGATAAAGCTGGCCCTCTATTATAAGCCAGTAGGCCACCAATTAAACCTTCACGTACCTGAATATCTCAGATCTCACAAAGCTAGTCCTTATCTCTAAGCTTGGTTAGATTTGTGTAGTTATTTAATTCACTGATTAATGGAGTGGCTCATAACACCATTTCACAGTTGACTGTAAGAATAGGAATGGGCCAAAGGATTTTTCGCTACTCGTCAGTGTGCACGTGCTGACTCATATAGAAGTCACGACTTAAGTCTGTCCGCCTGCACTATTTATATTCGTCTAAGTGTAGCACAGAATATAGTCATGTTTATTGATTTGCCTATCGAATGTATGTGTGCGAATTCATAATACTGCGGAATGGTTAACGGGTGTGGCTTATTTAAAGCTATTTGAGAATGTGCAGGGAATGATAGAATAAAACTGCCGAGGGCCTGTGTAGTAACCTGTGTATGGATCGAGAGATTAGAAACCAAGACTTTCGAATACAAGACACGCATATTAACCACTACGCTCGGTATCTGGTCGAACGAACGGATGAAATGATATTTATTTTACCTGCAGCGTGTCATCGTCTTCATTGGTTGCGCTCGTGTGACAACCTTGCATAATCCTGCAGACAAATCCGCTTTGCTAATTGCACAACGTTTCATGTTTCGTGGTTTTTCTCATTAGCTGTAGTGTGCAGTGAGCCACATTCGGTAAAGTCAACGTCAATTCTATTGGAGATAGAATGCATATGGTTAATGTGTAGGAAGTGACGTCATGTGTTTGTTGTTACGCGTTGTATTACTGAACAGTTGAGGGGGAAATGTTTCACATTTCATGTAAAATGTTTCGTGTAAAATGTTTTATGTTAATGGAAATTTGTCATAAAAAAATAGGAACATTATTTGTTGCCTTGAACTCAGAGTTAAGCCTGTCTCACTCAAAAGTAACTGAAGTTAGTGTTAAATAACGCGTAAACGCCTTAAAAGATTAAGAAAGTGTGCGTTACACATTTATCTTTGGCGAATAAGCTTTGCGTGGGAAAGCCTGTGTTTAAAATACTCCAAGAGTACACACCGCAACTTGAGGAGCTTGTACAGACTGAACTTTTTTCGTGGTCTTTGATGAGGAAAAGTGACGTAAGTTTTGACACTAACAGTGCGTTTATTCTTGAATCTGGTTAATTGTTTTTCGTTGTGGTTTTCTAAATGATGTGGAAACGTTTGACGGTTTCGTTTTAGTTTATCGCAGAATCCGAACTGTGGCGACCCACCTACCGAAACTACACAAGAAACAAATCACACGATACTAATCTAAATAAAGTAGCCAACAGATACTCCCAGCAAATCAAATACTATAGGGTAATTATTTTCACTGTCGGCTGCCGCTTCTTAGGTGCTCGTTTATCTTAATGGGTATCCCACACGCGCGACGGAGTGGCGGTTCGACGTGACATACGTTAGTTGTCAGATAAAATGAAGTACAGTGATCGTCTTTCGACACAAGTTATCCGAGAACTGGGAATGAAAATTGTGGTGCTGCAGGTGGCGAAGTTTACTCGTCTGATTGTGTGAGATCTGAAGTTGTCACTGCTTCGAAAATTTGTAATAGAAGGTACTGGACTGTAATGCCGTAAAATTTTCCTGAGGCATTCACAAACTCCGTCTTCATAACGAAGATAATGAAGTGTGCTAAAGGAAAGAGAAAGCAATAGATGTATTGTATAGTTCTTTAAAAAAAAAGTGGAAAATAGAATGGAGGACGATGGAGGTTTTATTTGTGGGTTGAAGTTACGCAAATTAAAAACCCTCACGTTTGCAATTAGTTGCTCAGAGCCGTATTAACAACATGCTCTGTCCTGTGTTTCATCCTCTCACAACTCCAAATTATCCTGATCCGTCATATTCAATGTCAGACCCTCATGCTGCACACCCACACTTATAGATATTCCACTCGGCAGCCTGACATATCAAGATCTCCCTCAGATTGTATTATATGGTATAGATGCAGCCATTTGACCTGATCAGAATTTGGATGCACCTGTACACTTAATGTTGGTATTTAGTTTGTGTGTGTGTGTGTGTGTTTGATATGTAAGATACTTCCCCCATTGCTCCTCACCGCTTCATTTAAACACAAAATTATGCCAATAAATGAGTAATAAGAAACCGGTGTTACAATTTATTGTTTCTTGGTACTGATTTTTGGTCGCTTTTCGCAAAAGTTTGAAAAGCGACTATCAGCTTCGTCGTCTCTGTCCTTCCGCGTAGAACAGTATCAGCTGCAATAAAACTGCGTGTTATTTCACAGACATGCGACGCTTTAAAACAGGCATTCAAATAATGTGTCAAGGGAAACAGAACTTTCGCCTTCAGATTTTTGTTCAATAAACCAATATTTTAAACATTTCTGAAATACATGAAACGCATTCATCTGTGGCTTTGTAGCAGAACAACAGTTGTCCCCTTAATATGTGCAGGTTGTTTCAAACTCATTTCATGTAGGCAGAGACTTTATCTTACAACAGTGAATCGCGTTTAGGTCTAGGGATTATGACTACATCAGCAGGTGGAGATGACGAAGACCGAAAATTGTAGGGCGAAAGATATAATTTTATCAAGAACGACACAGTCAACATACGTATAACGTAACATCGAGGCGTGTTCGTGCAACCATTGTTACAGTGGAAAATCAATAAGCATTACGTATTCTGAGAATATGTTTGTAGCCTTTGGTATCCAGCATGCAATGAGCATGCGCCACATTGTCATCTGTGGCCTGTTGGGCTCTAAAAGATTTTTCTCCTTTATCTCACGATTTTCGGGAAAAAAAGTTATTGAACATAAAATGAGTGTTTTGTTATCCTCTAAATCTTTTATCTGAAAAATTTATCATAGTTAGACGAAGTGAAAGAGATATGACCACAAATATGTATTAGTCTTCATGTAAAGTATTCGTGTCAGATTTTAATGAAACTTTAATTTTCTGGACAGATTTTCAAAAAATACTGAAATATCTAATATCATGAAAGTTAATCTGTGGGAGCCGAGTTGTTGAATGTGGGTCCACGCAGTAAGATTTGATATGGGTCACTTGTTACTAGAATCCGCAGTGGTAGCGCTTTGTGTCCATACGTACTGTATCTCATACTGATGTCTTGCTTATTTTCAGTCTAACATCTGGACACAGTAGTTCGGCCTCCTGTTGACCATCGTATGATACTATCAGACATCATACAGCCTTTGAATTGTACTACTTGCCTATTATTACTGCGTTTTAATTAGTCACATATCCAAATTTTTCGTCCTAATCACTGCTTTCGTACGATTCCTCCGTTTTGTTTTAGTCGGTACGAATCCGATACGTATATCCGCTACTGCCTACTTTTGTGTACTGAAATGGCACGATGAAAGGGGCGTGCCTCACATGCCTCTCCAGGAATCCAATGTTGCATTCGCTGTTATACGGAGAAAGGTATTGTCTAAACACACCTTTAACAAAGACTAGCCAGTTAAAGCTTTGTAAGAAAACCCGCTGTTTATTCTGAGAATCAGACGGAATTCATAAGTATACAGGGAGAAACATACCGAGTTATTGATCGCAGTTATTGTACGTAGTTACCGTTATGCTTTTAAGTATCTGAATATTGAGAGCAGTCTGCATCTCTCAGGTAGCCCTACCACCAGATATACTGTCAATTCCTTTGAAACTTAACAGGCCTGTTTCTGATGCCTCCGTCCAGCACTCGTGTCGTTGCATGTAACTCTAGATTGTCTTGGTACCGAGTAATGTCATTTCTGAACTAACTTCATCGCGAAGGATCTTTAGTGATTGGCTGATAGTTATTCATAGCGAGAAATTAACTTTCATTGTGTAATTTGATTGTTCAACGACGTCATAAAAAATCCCTCTATCCAGACCTTATCCACCAGCAGCTCAGTTCCGTTCACATTTTGTTACTTCCTTCTCTGGAACCAGTTTCAGTGACCCCGATCCTATGTAATATTCCAGAAGGTTTATGTATTTTGTTGTTTCTTTTACGAAATATGGAAAAACATAAACTAATTAACGGGGATCGGATTGTCCACATCAGTACTGAGCATGGATTAACTTGGCAATGAGAATTGCAAATGGAATACAGTGCTCATCGCGAGAAACGCATTAATTTGTAAGCGAAGTAACCAGGTTTTATTCGAGAAGTCCCGTTGCCATATTCTTTTACATGTCCAGCAATACTAGTTTCAAAAACAATGTAACCTGGAACTTGGCTCGGACTGTTTTGACTCTTAAGTGTCTGGTTTAGCCGCAAAGTGTTATTTCTATAAGCAGTTACTTATATGTGTATATATTTGCCATAGTCGCTAAATAGAACTGGCAACGTGTGGGCCATGACTGACTGTATACGAGGATTTGAGCTCCAGCAGTAGTGAAAATAATGACAGCAACAGTATGTGCCTTGTTTTTCGCGTTGGTTTTCGCGTTGCCAGCGTAAATCTAAATTACATTTTTATCACAACAGAGTATGCTTTTTAACAATTAACTGGGTCTCCGTTGCGCTCTGATTCCAGGCGTCCACCGTTGTATCAGTAAGAATGTACTTTAAACTGGAAAATGAAAAATTTTCCACACGAGTGGCTGTAAGATTTTTCCACTGGTTTGAATTTCCGTTTCCTTCTTCTGTTTCCGTGCCGTGCTGTATTCAAAAATGCATAGAACGGTTCCGCCCAGTTTACCGCCACCAGATTTATTTGCTCTGCGCAGTGTTTTATTTAAATTTGGTCTTGCCTCTGCCCTCTGACGACCCATTTTCATATCCGACTTGCATTATGTTAGATCAGACGCACAAGCAGAATAAATATGTGGACTTAGTATCCGCTTTCGACCTAATAAATCGTAGAAAGTTGCACAGGCCACTTACTGCTGAAGTTTGGACTGGGGCAGTGGCGTTGAAAATGGTGATTACCGCATCCTGCTCTCGTCTTTGCGGAAAGCGACAACTAGCTTGAGTAATCATTGTTATTAATAACTCATTCGAGCTGGTATGTTCAGTTACTGAGCGTACCAAATGAGTGAAACAGTAAGTAGTGTTTCGTTTCGATTTGTTGCGGGCATGTTTGGACATTTCAGTGTCAGCTGTGTGGAACCTCCACAGGTCTCTGAGCACCAATAGAACGTCCCGTTGCAGTTCTTACAGCTTTCAGATCCAGTTTCTCCGAAGGTCCGTTAAATGCTGTTAAAAGCTGTTGGTCATTAATGTTTCTGAAAGTGGGAATATTAAGTGCTCACAACGTTTAGAATAAGAGTGAAAAGGTGTACACCGGTGGAGCATAAAGTACTTACTTTCTAAATGCGTTCTTTGCTAGTTTTTATACCCGTTTTCAGCCCGAATATACAGGGGTGCTGGTAAGTCATTAGCCCGACCTACTGCCCATTGTCGGAGTCGATAGTGTCGTTGGAAGTTAATCTACTGCTCAGATCAAATACTGTTTGCTTGCTGCAGACTCTCATGAACATTTATAGGGACGAAAGGCAACTTCTATGCTTAATCTTCACGCAAGAATTATCAATTCGGGCTAAGAACTTATCAGCATCCCTGTGCCATTGCTGGAACTACAAACCAATTGTCTTCAGTGTAATTCACCACGAACTTCACAGTGATTAGTCATAAATAGTTTCCTTTGCAACGCGTTAAAATTCGTCATATCCAAAAATGTTTCAAAATTGTGTATCTTCATTGTATTCATGTATAGCCCTAAAGTTATCCCACGAAGCGTTAACCAAACTTCAGATGATTTTTCATTGGCTTATTTTGAGTAAAAAATGTACGAAAATAAGAATGAGAGGAAGCCAGCAGCAGTAATACAGAATAGAAACTTTTCAAGAAGAGGACATCGACAGAGAAAGGAGAGTGGATAGGAAAGAGCGGAGTGGTACTCTACAGGAATCTAAGCGCGGGAGAAGAATATCGCAAAAAAAAAAAAACTTTCAAGCACACGCACAAAAATCGAGCTAGGAACTGTTGACGGTTAGAAAATTTGAGATACTGAGTCGCTAAGAATTTCTGACGTAGATCGAGCTTGAGGTCTCACGAAATCGATAAAAGTGGTTGTAAATGTTAAGGACAATCCATTTGATGATTTGGGATCAAAACAAGGCAAACTGGCTGAGCTGTACACAGGAAGCCAAGTCGCCGTTTGCGAAGGAGAGCTAATTAAAATTTGAGTAGTAACAGATACGAAATTATCTTTGCTGGAATCCGCTAAAGTGTCGGCACTCTTTGGTGGTCACAGGCACATGTTTTTACAGAAGTCATTGTGGTATTCGGCGCAGTGATTAAGCTACGGACTGGACAAGCCGGAGTTCGATTTCCGGCAGATGCAATAGACTTTTCTCTTCTCCACAACGCCGAATAGTCTCTGAAGCCCACCCATCCTCATGTTCATTGACTGCCGGGGACAAGCGGCCTGGGTTTGTGTCTAACCACTCACATCCGTCTAATACCGAGGTGTAGAATGAACAGAGCTGCACTTTTGCTCCCTCTATGCGTGCCTTCATGGCACGGGCAGGCACGACTTTACCTTTACGATTGTGAGTCCAATAAATGTAGCTGCAGGTATAGTAGAATGCTCTGCAACTCTGAAACATCACAATTTATTTTCTTTCATTAGGTAAATTGTTTCATATGTTGTAATGCTTTTATTCTTTCCGCAGCAGTTTCTCTTTGCCATATAAACCTCTGACATACCAGATGCCTATTTTCATTAAACCTGGAGAATTTAAATTAGCAACATTTTTACAATTAATAGGTACTATTAAGTGAACTATTTTTAAGAAAGTGAGAACAGAAACTATTTTGAAAATATACAACATACTAGTTTTACCTACATTTTTATATAGGTCAGAAAATTGGACTCTAACAGCCTTACAAAGACGAAGAATTGAAGCGGCAGAAATGAAGTTACTGAGACCTCTGGCAGGCTACACCCTTTATGACCGCAAAACAAATTACTACATACGCCGCGAACTACGGATTACAGGCATACTAGAAAAGATAGATGAATACAGAAGGAACTGGCTTTCACACTTGCAAAGAATGCCACAAAACCAAATCCCTTTGAAATAATACCACTACAGACCACAAGGAAGGAGAACAATTGGAAGACCGAAGAAGCGTTGGCGCGAGCAGCTGTAACTCTGGAGACGGAACGGATCAAAGG
>Ga0123355_10014292_pt1 | contig 12406 bp, 10 predicted proteins | sample TergutEmb28metaG_3_FD_89872 | JGI IMG/M metagenome (GOLD analysis project Ga0123355, IMG submission 89872) | Embiratermes neotenicus P1 segment gut microbial communities from Petit-Saut dam, French Guiana - Emb289 P1 | ecosystem: Host-associated > Arthropoda: Insects > Digestive system > Gut ...
TCTCCGGGCGATCTCCGGGTGATTGTTCTGTTCAGAAAGATGCGCCAGCACGACAAACGTTGCACTATTATCATAGTCGTTGGTGAAAAAATCCGCGAGGGCGACGTTCGACAAATGCCCCACGCGGCTCATCACGCGTTGCTTCACCGACCACGGGTACGGACCCACGCGCAACATCTCCAGATCGTGATTCGACTCCATCACCAGCACATCCGAACCGCGCAGATGATCGCGCACACTTACCGGCAAATATCCCAGATCGGTGGCGATCCCAACCTTGATTCCTTCGGCGCGGAAAGTAAATCCCACAGGATCGGCGGCATCATGAGGAATCGTAAACGGCTTCACCACGATATCGCCGACCTGAAAGGTGTGTCCTGATTCGAAACGCTCAAACTTTTCCAGTTGCGGCCTGACCCCACTCTCATCGCGCAGGGCGCGCGTCCACGCCTGGTGCGTAGCGCCCGTCATGAATATGGGGATGCGCAGCTTCTTGGCCAGCGTTGCGAGCCCGGAGATGTGATCGCAATGCTCGTGCGTAATGACAATCGCCGAGAGAGCGTGCGGATCTTCGCCCACCGATTTCATCCGCTTGAAGACTTCGCGGCACGAGATGCCGGCGTCGACCAGGATTTTCGTACTCGCGCTGGCTACAATCGCACAATTGCCGCGGCTCCCCGAAGCCAGCATCGAGACGGTTACACTCATGCACGCAGCATACGCGCTCGGCTGCGAATTCGGGAGTTACTTTTTAGTTAGCCGGTACCTTTGCAAAAAACAACGCCCAGCAGCCGAATCCTGATGGCTTGGGATTACTTGCCCTGGCGCAAGTTATCGGCCACCTTCCGAAAGAACGATCCTCCGTAGGCTCCGGCAATTCCCGGAAGAAATCCCAGGAATGACCCGTAGATTGATGCCGGTGTCGATTTCGCGGTCGGCACAACGTAGGCGGCGAACTGGGTGAGGGGAATGAACACACCGACAATCAACACCCAGCGCCAAGGCCGGCGCGGCCGCAGGATTCCGAGCAGAAGACACGAAGAGGCGACCAGGAGCGACGTGAACAGGAGATCCTGAATCGCAAGCTCGGCGCAGCCGGCAGCGATGCCGCAAACTGCGGCGAGAAAGTAACACCCGCCATCACGCTTTGGCTTGTCATTCGACAATGATCAATACTGGTAAAATCCCCGCCCGCTCTTTCTTCCCAGCCACCCGGCGTCAACCATCTTGACCAGCAGCGGACACGGCCGGTATTTCGGATCTCCCAATCCGCCGTGCAGCACTCGCATGATGTCGAGGCACACGTCGAGCCCGATGAAATCGGCCAGCGTCAGCGGGCCCATGGGATGATTCATCCCCAGCTTGAACACTTCATCGACAGCCTGGGGTGTGGCTACTCCTTCCATCACCGCATACATGGCTTCATTCAACAGAGGCATCAAGACGCGATTCGATACGAAACCGGGAGCGTCGTTGACTTCAACCGGAGTCTTTTCCAGTTTCAACGACAAGTCGCGCACGACGTCGAATGTCGCCTGGGAGGTAGCCAGACCGCGAATCACTTCGACCAGCTTCATCACCGGCACCGGATTAAAGAAGTGCATTCCAATCACTTTGTCGGGCCGCCTGGTCAAAGCCGCGATCCTGGTAATCGAAATGGAGGAAGTGTTCGAGGCCAGGATTCCGTGCGGCGCAGTGACAGTGTCGAGCTGGCGAAAAATCTCCGCCTTGATTTCGAATTTTTCTGTCGCCGCCTCAATCGCGAATTCGCAACCGGATAGTTGCGCAAAATCCGTAGTCGTCTGGATACGCTTTAGCGCAGCCGCCTTGTCGCCCGCAGCCAGCTTTCCCTTCGCCTCCTCGCGCTCCATATTCCTGGCAATAGTCTGAAGCGCCCGGTCCAGAAACCGCTGCTCCACGTCCGAGAGAAGCACGTCATATCCGTAACGCGCGAACACATGCGCGATACCGCTGCCCATGGTTCCTGCGCCCACGATTCCCACTCGCTGAATATCCATACCATCCGCCTCGACGAAAACGCTCGAGTCTAGCACGCGCGGCGCGGTTTTCGGCCCGCCCAGGAGTGTAAAATACTCCTAATTCTCAAACCTATCGTCTCCGAAAGGATTACTCGTGATGGCAACGCTCGAAGCCCCCGTCTGGCCGCAGCCGCGCACCAGCCTGCACTCTGGACCGTTTGTGACCGAGCCGTTTTTCGACTGGCGCAACGAAGAAAACACGCGCCAAATGCGCGCGGCGATCGCCAAAGTCCGCAGTCAGCTTGGCCGTGAGTATGACCTCATCATCGGCGGCAGGCGCATCAGGACCGCCGAAAAGATCAAGTCGGTGAACCCGGCAAAGCCGTCTGAGATCGTCGGAATCCATCAGAAGGCCGGTCCAGAGCAGGTTGAGCCCGCCATGCAGGCGGCGCTCGAGGCCTTCGAATCCTGGAGCCGTACTCCGGTCGAAGAACGCGCCGGGCTGCTGTTCCGCGTAGGCGATCGAATGCGCTCGCGCAAAATGGAGTACATGGCGTGGCTCGTCTTTGAAGTCTCGAAGAACTGGGCTGAGGCCGACGCGGATATCTCGGAGACCATCGATTTCTGCGAGTTCTACGCTCGCGAAGCGCTGCGCCTCGCCGGGGCGCAAACCCCGATCCAACTGCCGGGCGAGCGTGACACGCTGCACTACATTCCACTGGGCGTGGGTGCGGTCATTCCACCGTGGAATTTCCCCTCCGCCATCATGGCCGGCATGACGCTCGCCTCAATCGTCAGCGGCAACACGGTCATCCTCAAGCCGTCGAGCGATTCGCCGACCATTGCTGCGAAGTTCGTCGAATTGCTCGAAGAGTGTGGCATGCCGGAAGGCGTCGTGAATTTCTGTCCCGGTGCTGGCTCGAGCTTCGGTGACGCCATCGTGGCGCATCCCATGACGCGCTTCGTCGCCTTCACGGGATCGCGCGAAGTCGGTCTGCATATCAACCAGGTTGCGGCGACGCAGGGCCCGGGACAGGTCTGGATCAAGCGAACCATCCTCGAGATGGGCGGCAAAGACGCGATCATCGTCGACGCCGATGCCGACATCGACTCCGCCGTCGAAGGCGTGGCGGCTTCAGCCTTTGGCTTCCAGGGACAAAAATGCTCGGCGTGCTCGCGCGCCATTGTCGACGAGCGTATCTACGACAAGTTCCTCGAACAACTGAAGGCGCGGGTGGAGCAGATCAAGGTGGGCGATCCCGCCGAGAATGCCAACATGGGCGCGGTGATCAACGAAGGGTCGATGAAGACCATCCTCGGCTACATCGAGCAAGGCAAAAAAGACGGGCGCCTCATCGCCGGCGGCGAACGTGCCGAGGGTGAGGGCTACTTCATCGAGCCGACGGTGATCGCTGACATTCCACCCAAATCGAAGCTCGAACAGGAAGAGATCTTCGGCCCGGTGCTCGCGGTCATCAAAGCCCGCGGATTCGACCATGCGCTCGAAATCGCCAATGACACCGAGTTCGGCCTGACGGGCGCGGTTTACACCAGTTCCCGTGACAAGATCGACCGTGCGATCCGCGATTTTCACGTCGGCAATCTGTACATCAACCGCAAGTGCACCGGCGCCATGGTTGGTGCGCATCCTTTCGGCGGCTTCAATATGTCGGGGACGGATTCGAAATCCGGCGGGCCGGACTATCTGTATCTGTTCACGCAGGCCAAATCCGTCGGAGAGAAACTGTAACGCCACCGCCCCGGCGGCTGTGGCCGCGAGGTCGAGGCCCAAGCGGCGTCCGGCAGGGATCGCGGGCGCTACAAACCGATTGGCGGTGGATTGCGCTCCAGGAACTGGCGCTGATGCCAGTAGGGATAGATCGGGGTTACGTCGCTTGCTTTGTCGAGCTTCGCGATCTGCTCGGCGGTCAGATTCCATCCCGCCGCTTCCAGGTTCTGCCGCAGTTGTTGTTCGCTCCTTGCCCCTATGATGACGCTGGCGACCGTCGGCCGCTGAAGCAGCCAGTTCAGCGCCACCTGCGGCACGCTCTTGCCGCATTCTTTCCCGACTGCCTCAAGCGCATCGACTACGTTGTATAGGTGTTCCAGTACGACCGGTGGTCCCTCGGCGGCGGCGTTATGCAAGCGGCTCTGGGCAGGCAGCGGCTGTCCACGACGAATCTTGCCGGTGAGCCGTGCCCAGGCCAGCGGACTCCAGACCAGCGCTCCCACTCCCTGATCCGCGCCGAGCGGCATCAACTCCCATTCGTATTCGCGGTTGACAAGCGAATAGTAAACCTGATGTCCGGCGTAGCGCTCCCATCCATAGCGGTCAGAAACGTCCAGTGACTTCATCAAATGCCACCCGGAGAAATTGGAGCATGCGATGTAACGCACCTTGCCGCTGACTACAAAATTGTTCAGCGTGCTCAGCACTTCGTCCACCGGCGTCAGAGCGTCAAAGCCGTGGAGATGATAGATGTCGATGTAGTCCGTCCCCAGCCGCTTCAGGCTGGCTTCGCAGGCCTGGATCAGGTGATGCCGCGACGATCCCAGATCGTTCGGCCCCGGTCCCATAGCGAATGTGCCTTTGGTCGAAAGCAAAACTTTGTCGCGCTTCCCGGCGATTGCCTTGCCGAGAATCGTCTCCGACAATCCATCCGAATAAATGTCGGCGCTATCGAACAGGTTCACACCCGCGTCCAGGCAGATGTCAACCAGTCGCCTGGCCTCAGCCACATCGCTGGCGCCCCACGCTTTAAAGAACTCCGTTCCACCACCAAATGTGCCCGTGCCGAAACTCAACGCCGGCACCTTCAATCCAGATCTGCCCAGTTGTCGAAATTCCATATCTGCCACACGTGCTCATGATCGTACAATGATTCGGCGCGTCAAGGGAGACAGAATGCGACTGGCGACAGCGGTGTGCCTGGTGTTTTCCTCGCTCCATCTCTGCGCTCAGGGCCCATCCAGTTCCGACGCGCTTTCCACGGCAGCCAGGGTGATTCGGCCGGAGGAAATTCGCGCCCACATTCGATTCCTGGCCGACAGCCTGCTTGAAGGACGGGCTCCGGGCACGCCGGGCTATGACATCGCCGCTCGTTACGTAGCAACCGAACTAGAAGGGATGGGGCTTGAGCCCGCAGCCGCCGGAGAATGGTATCAGCAGGTGCCGCTCGAGAAGGCAGTGACCGACGAAACCGCAAGTTCGCTGACGCTGACGCGGAACGGCGGGGAGCAGAAACTTGTCGGCGCGAAAGACTACATGCTCTCGAGCTGGTTCGCGAGTCCGGCCCGTCAAGGGCAGAGCAAAGCGGAAAGCGACGTCAGCGCGCCGGTTGTTTTTGTCGGATTCGGCGTTACCGCGCCCGGGCAAAAATACGATGACTATGCGGGCGTCGATGTGCGCGGAAAGATCGTGGCCATGCTCTACGGTGCGCCCTCGTCGTTTCCTTCGACGGTCCGCGCTTACTATTCCGACGGCGTGGTCAAGGCGAACAATGCCGTGGCCCACGGAGCGATCGGGACGTTGGGGATCGCGCTTCCGGAGGACTGGAAGCGATTTCCGTGGGATTGGATCGTCCCACAGATCCAGATGGGTGAGATGCACTGGGTCGCAAACGATGGCGTTCCCCACGATTTCTTTCCGGAACTGCGCGGCAATGGGTTCTTCAGCGAGCAGGGAGCGAAGATCCTGTTTACCGGATCGCCGAAAGCCCTTGATGAGGTCTTCGCCTCCGCCCGGGCCAGCCGGACGCAGGCGTTCGCCTTGCCCGTGAGCGCCCACATCCACACTGTGGCCCGGCAGACTTTGATCCGGAGCGCGAACATTGTTGCCGAACTGAAAGGCTCCGATCCCTTGCTGCGCGCCCAATACGTTGTCTATTCCGCACACCTGGACCATCTCGGCATCTGCCCGGCCATCGCGGGCGACAACGTTTGTCACGGCGCGCTCGACAACGCGTCCGGCACTTCGACGCTGCTGGAAATCGCGCGGGCCTACGCCAGCCTGCCTCAGCCGCCGCGCCGCTCGATGCTGTTCCTGTTTGTAACGGGAGAAGAAATGGGACTGCTTGGCTCAGACTATTTTGCCCACTTTCCTGCCATGCCCTGGGCGTCGATTGTCGCCAATATCAACATTGACGGCGCTCCCGGGGCCTTTTCTCCCATGAAGGACGTAGTCGCACTGGGGGCCGAACACTCGACGCTGGGCGAGGAAACGGCTGCCGCGGCCAAGGCGATGGGTTACGATCTCAGCCCCGACCCCATGCCCGAAGAGGTTTTCTTTATTCGCAGCGATCAGTATTCATTTGTGCTACAAGGCGTTCCGGCGGTGAACATCGGGGATGGAGTGAAAGCGGTTGATCCTAAAATAAACCTGCTGGAGGTGGAGAAGAAATGGGCGGTGACACGCTATCACACTCCGCTCGATAGTATGGATCAGCCCATCGATTTCGAGACGATGGCGAAATTGTCGCTGCTGAATTTCCTCGTTGGCTACCAGGTGGCGCAGCATGATGCCCCACCCAGGTGGAACAATCAGGATTTCTTCGGAACGATGTTCGGACCGCGGCACACCGCGCCTGCCGGCGGACAGTGAGGGAATGCTGGGGACCCGCAGATTGGCGCGATCGACGAGCGTCCTTGACACTGCTGGACTGTGCAGGCACTGGCCCACCTTGCGGCATGTCGCGGTCAGCCTTCGCACTGCGATCACCGATAAGGTGGGCTTGCCCACATGAACTTATAGGACTCAATGGCGGATGCTTCTCACAGGCGACCAACTCATAAACTCTCAGGAACCTGGTTCAGCGATTGCCCTTTCCCTCGGTTATGAATCGGAAAGGGCGTCCGGTTTACAATGGCCGTACCCGAGCCTATGCTTTGGTCGTTCTGATCCCTTGTCCGCCCGAGACGAGACTGCTACACGTAGCCTTTGGCTCGACGCATCAGAACGTACCTTTTGGAACATCCGACGCCCGGTCGTGGTTTTTACCAAATGCGTAGACTGACCGGGTTAGGACCGTCGGCTTTGCTTTATTGCGTATATTGCGCTTCTTGAAGTGTCCCCGAAAACGCCTGAGCGTAGTCGCTCGCAAAGTCTTCAAAACAGCGTGGTGGTTTTCCAGTCGCGTCCTGAACTCCGCTTGCTACTTCGGCCGCTTCGCCGCGCGAGTAGTGCGCGTAGTCTTCGATCAGACCGTCTGCCTGCCAAACGGGCAATCCGGCCGCCAGGAGCGCTTCCCGCATCGCCGCGGGCGGAATGTCCACAAACTCAATCCGCTGGCCGAGAACCCTCGAAAGCTTTTCGGCCATCTCGCCGTGCGAGAGCGCTTGTGGGCCTGTAAGGTTGTACGTTCTCCCCTGGTGACCTTCTTCCGCCAAAGCAGCCGCACCGGCTGCTGCGATATCCCGAACATCAATCACACTGATCCTGGCTTCTCCGATGGGCGCGAAGAATTTCCCCTGGCCGATGATTGTTTCCCGGAGGCCGAGCAAACCCTGCATGAACAGGTTCGGGCGCAGGAAGGTGTACGCCATGCCCGAGTCCTTTATTTTCCGCTCCACCGCCGCGTGATACCGCAGGAATCTCACGGGCGAGTCCGTGGAGGCCGCCCACTGCGAGAGCTTGACGATATGTTGGATACCAGCGCGGCTGGCTGTTTCTACGAACGTTGATTGCTGGGTTTCGGTCCGTTCCGAGGAACTCGTCAACAGGAAAGCGCGCTTCATACCTTGTAACGCGCGGGCGAGGCTTTGCGCATCGTTGAAATCGCCATCGACCAACTCAGCACCTTCCACGGCGGACAGCGCCGTGGCATCCTTCATGGATCGGATCATTGCGCGAAATGGCACCTTTCGGGTAGATAGTTGTTTCACCAACTCGCGGCCGACATTGCCGGTCGCCCCAGTAATCAGAATCTCTGCAGCACTCTTTTCGGTCATATGCATTCCTCTTTGCTATAATGAACACCGTTCACTGAACAGCGTTCAGTATAGCGAGTGAGCTGAGAATGTCAAGCACAAAAAGAAAACAAATCAGAAGCGTTGCCCGCCGAGACGAACAGAAGGCAGAGTTACGAGAAAAGATCCTCGCTGCGGCTCGTGAACTGGTTTTGAGCAAAGGATTTGCCGACCTGAGTATTCGTAGGCTTGCTGACGAGATCGGTTACGCGCCGGGAACGATCTACCTTTATTTCAATAACCGCGACGAGATTGTGCGCGAAATCTGCATCCGAGGATTCGCAGAATTGTTTGAAAAGATGAAATTCGCGGGAGACGTGGCTGAGCCTAAGGCACGTCTGGCTGCGCTTCTGCGCGCTTACGCCGATTTCGCGATCAACAACCCTGAGACCTACCGCCTGTCGTTCATGGAGGATCCCAAGTTTACGAAGGAACTGTTTCGCTCTACGCCGCTTGAACGGGAGGATGGCGCCGGAAGGCGGGCGTTTTCTGCCGTCGTGAAAGCACTGCGGGATCTGAAGACATGCGGAGATCTGGCCTCGAGCGAGGACGAAAACCTGATGGCCGAGGTGGTATGGGCCGGAGTGCACGGAGTCGTGAGCCTAAAATTGATCTACCCGGCTTTCCCTACCAACTCGACAGAAGCATTGGTTAACAAAATGATTGACACATTGCTAAACGGACTTCGCTGACTTACGTCTGGGACGCTCGAACTTGTCGCGTTGCGGGCCAGCCAGATCAACGGCTGCAGTGTATGCGTTGACATGCATTCCCGAGACTTAAAGAAGGGCGGCTACGCGGATGAGCGCATTCTTGCCGTGGCGGCATGGCGCGATAACCCATCGTTTACCGACGACGAACGTGCCGCGCTGGCGCTCACCGAAGCGCTCACTCGGATCAGCGATCGGGCCGACCCGGTGCCGGACGAGATCTGGAAGGAAGCTGCGGAGCACTATGACGAGCGTGCCCTGGCTGCCTTGGTCCTGGCGATCGCGAACATTAATGTGTGGAATCGTCTCAACGCGCCGTCCGCCAAATTGTCGGGGATTGGAAAGGATAAGGATAAGGTCGAATGAAACAGGGCGCCGGCGCAGGCGGCCCGTTTCACAACATTAGACCTTACTGGGCTACTCCTACTGGCGGTTGTGGTGCGGCAGCGGCAGTGGTGGCGGCCGCGGCCTCGTTCAAGATGCGGTGATGGATCGTGAACAACGCCAGCTCCAACCGGTCCGACACGCCGATCTTGTCGTAGAGGTTGCGCAGGTAGTTCTTGATGACCTGCTCCGTGGTGCCGAGCTGCGAGGCGATTTCTTTGTTCTTGTAGCCCTGAACGATCAAAGCGACGATGCGCAGCTCTTTTGCCGTCAGGCGGTCGCGTACACGCAATCCGATATCGTTTTCAGTGAGCTCGCTCGGGACAGCCACCTCCTGCACCCAGGTTTCGCCTCGCGCCACTTTGCGCACGCAGTCCACCAGCGCGGCGCTGGCGACGTTGCGATAGACCACGCCATGCGCGCCGTTCGACATGTGCTTCTGCGCGCTCTCGCCGGTGTCGGCCAGGACGATGACGTGCGTCTTGGCCTCGTTGGCACTTTGCACGACGGCGGCAAAATCGTTGTGAAATCCTGCTGCCACCACGATCACCGCCGCCCGGAACTTGTCGAGCGCCATGAACATCTGTTTCGGCGTTTGTGCCTGAGCCACAATGCGCATCTCGTCTTCCACCGCGAGCACCTTGGCGATGCCCGTGCGGAAGATCGCCTGGTTATCGGCCAGAATCAGTTTGAGCATCTTGTCAACGCTCCCCAAAAATCCACTTGAAAAAGTCAGGAGTTCCTGACGAACTCGTAAGAGTCGAACACGCAGGCTACACCGCGACCCTCGCCGCCTTCTCCGGTTGCGTCAGCGCGCACCACCCGGCCCTTGCCCTGGATGGCCACATTTTCTTCACCGCCCGTCATTTCCGGCGGCAGGGTGATTTCAAATTCCAACGGCGAACCAATCTCCATCATAACGTCGGCGCGAATGTAAACCCCCGCCGCGCTAAGGTTTGCGGTTACGCCTTTGGCATCTCCGCTATCGTCTTTGTGAATCTTGATCGGCAATTCCAGCGGGAATCGTTTTCCGGTCCGTGCTTCTTCCGCCACGGTACCTCCTCTAGGTTGACCTGCTGTCGGTTTGTCGTCGATGTGAGGTCAACGTCGTCAAATCAAGCTCCTGACAGGCTGGGACCCGCATTAGTGCTCACGGGGGGTTATATCACGGAAGGTTACTCATGTAAAAGCCTGATAATCCGTTAGTTAAGGGTAGCGGCGGTTCCCTCGCTCCCGAATCCTCCTCGCCGGCGGGATATTTGAGGTCGGACCTGGCTTTACACCGCGGGGCGCGTACGCGTGATAGTGTTTTCTTCAAACCAGTTCCTGGCAGGATCGGTGTCCTATGAGAGTTTTCCTCATGAGAAATGACGGCCGACGAGTCGGCCTCTTCGTTGTTGTCATGATTTTGGCGGTTATCGCGACCAGTTTCGCGCAAACCTCCAGCCAGACGTCCGCAGCTCAACCGCAGGCGCACCCCGCCAGGCCTAATGCCAGCCCCGGCAACAACTCGGCAGAAACGCCAGCTGTTCTGGTGCAACTGAACGACGCTTTGGAAGGTCTGGCCGCCAAGGTTTCTCCGGCAGTGGTGCAGATTCTGGTTACCGGATTCGGCCAGGCCCGGGACGAGGAACGCTCTCAGACTGCATTTATCGTACGGCAACATGCGGTCGGGTCAGGAGTAATCGTCGATCCCGAGGGTTACATCATGACGAACGCGCACGTTGTCGAGGGCGCGCAGCGGATCCGCGTGGCTCTGCCCTTACCCATGGGCGATTCGGGCACGGTGCCGATCGGGAAGCGACGCGTTGTTGAGGCGAAGCTGATCGGCCAGCACAAGGAAACGGATCTTGCCTTGTTGAAGATCGACGAGACCGAACTCCCGACTCTTACCCTCATGAGCCAGCAGCGACCGCACGTAGGCCAGCTGGTCTTTGCCATCGGCAGCCCCGAAGGCTTGCAGAACTCTGTGACCATGGGCGTGGTTAGCGCCCTGGCACGCCAGCCGGATCCTAGCAAGGCGCTGACCTATATTCAGACCGACGCTCCCATCAACCCTGGCAACAGCGGAGGGCCGCTGGTGGATATGAACGGAGCGGTTCTCGGGATCAATACGTTCATTCTGTCGCAGGGCGGAGGCAGCGAAGGTCTGGGCTTTGCGATTCCCGCCCGAGTGGTCGAATTCGTATATCACAGCCTGCGCAAGTATGGGCACGTGCATCGCGTCGAGATCGGAGCGGCAACCCAGGAGATCACCCCCACGCTGGCCGACGGGCTCCAATTGCCGCAACGCTGGGGAGTGCTGGTCGTGGATGTCAAGCCGGATGGCCCCGCCGCCTCGGCAGGACTCAAAATTCAAGACATCATTCTCTCGGCGGACGGTCGGCGCATCGAGACCATGCCTTCGCTGTCATCGGCCTTGTATCTGCACCGGCTCGATCAGGTGGTAAAACTGGAAGTTCTGCGCGGTAAAGAGAAGAAGACGCTTTTGGTTCCTGCCATTGAGCACCACGATCAGATGGACCAGTTGCTCGACGCCATCAATCCCCAGAACAGCTTGATCTCAAAGCTGGGAGTCCTCGCCATCGATCTCACCGGCGACCTCGGTTCGAAGCTGAAGTCCGAGCTGCGCATTCCCTCCGGCGTGGTCGTGGTCGGCCGGGCTGCGGATCTGATCGTTCCCGACAGCGGGTTGCAGGCGGGAGACGTGATCCACCAGTTGAACACCACACCGATCAGTTCGGTCGCGGAGCTGCGAGCGGCCGTCAATCAGCTTAAGACAGGAGATCCCGTCGTGCTGCAAATCGAACGCGACGACGGCCTGTTGTTCGTGAGCTTCGAGATGGAATAGTGGTTCGCTTTCTGCAGGGGTCCGTTGAAATCTATGTCGCGGCTGCGCCCGAAGCCTTTGGCCTGTGAGAGCGAAAGCCGCAAGCCGGAAAGCAGTTGTCCCTCTTCGCTCTTACTGCTTCGGCGCAAAGTATCCCCGCCGCGCCCGCACTTGCAAGTCTTTCTTCAGCGAGGAAATCTCGATCGATCGATAGCGCCCGTCGGCATCGAAATCCGCCGGCTTGTAAGAGACGACGTACTGGCTGCGCAGCTCGTCTTCGATGGCGTCATAAGAGTGCGTAATGTCCTTCATGCGGAACGGGAAGAAAGCGCGTCCGCCAGTCGCGTCCGCCAGTTGTTGGAGAACTTTGTCGCCACGCATCACCAGGCCGCTGTCGTCGGTCGAGATGGCGTAGATGATGACGTCGGCGCGCTGCGCCATTTCGATGGCTTGAGCCTTCGAGACTTCGCTTTGGTTGTCTTCCCCATCGCTGACCACGATGATGGCCTTGCGCACGGGACGATCCGGATGGTCTTTCA
>Ga0123355_10014293_pt1 | contig 12406 bp, 8 predicted proteins | sample TergutEmb28metaG_3_FD_89872 | JGI IMG/M metagenome (GOLD analysis project Ga0123355, IMG submission 89872) | Embiratermes neotenicus P1 segment gut microbial communities from Petit-Saut dam, French Guiana - Emb289 P1 | ecosystem: Host-associated > Arthropoda: Insects > Digestive system > Gut ...
CACCTGGTTTAATGTGCTTACTGAAATGAGCTAACCCGTAGTAATCCAGTGTGTACTCTAATTCTTTCGTCTGCTGGTTGATTTTCACAATTCCACGACAAGTTGAACGACCAAATCCTGGAACCGTTGGTCCATTTTCTTCATCAAGTGCCATATTCCATAAGACGAACGACTTTGAATCGTTTCGTAAAATTTCAATCCCAGTACGGATTAAATTTGAAAAGGCCTTTTCAAACGGCGGTACCCACTCGCCACCAGAACCCTCGGTAAAGTGAACTTCTTTATGTGGATAAACTTTGTGAACTTGACTTTGAGCAACTGGCTTGCCACCATACCAATGCCAAGCAACCCCGTCAACTGCATCTTCGTTTTCATCAATCACGTGCAACGGGAAATCTGGTCGATCCCAGTTGTGGTCGTAACAAAGAATCTTTGTTTTAATATCGTTGGCAACAAATGCCGGTTTCAAGTGGTTGATAATAAAATTCGACTGCTCGTGCGCATACATCAACATACTCGGATAATGCTTCGGCTCAAATAGCGGCTCATTCTGCGGCGTAATCGCATAAATCGGTAGCCTATTATCCGTGTAAGCCTGAATATATTTCACAAAATACTTTGCAAACGCTGGGTAACAATCTTCTTTCAACTGACCCGCAATCATCGAACCAGTTGTTTTCATCCAATTCGGCGCACTCCACGGCGACGCCATAAATTTCACCTGCGGATTGATGGCTAACGCTTGTTTTGATAACGGAATCACATCGTCTAAATCATGGGCAATACTAAATTTTTCTTGCTCATAGTCAACCTCACCTGCTGGTAATTCATTATAACTATAAACCGTGCGGGCAAAATCGCTTGCACCCATCGGGTTCCGCACAACCGAAATCCCAATTCCCTCCTCATGGTCAAACAACTTCTTCATTAAATCATCTTTGACCGCTGGCTCCAGAATTTGGTTAATTAAATAAGCTGCCGAATCAGTAAACGAACCACCAAAACCGTCCATTGTTTGATAAGTAGTCGCATCATCGACCTTAATCTCAACCGTTGAAACTGAATCCCTTGCTGCAACGTCAGCTAAATCCTTTACTGCGAACAACTGTTGCTCACCATTTGATTGATAAATTTTTAAATCTGCCATTATGCTTTCACCTTTTCTTTCTTCGATTTTTCGTCTTTCTCCGTGTAGCTGATAAAAATCTTGCGCAAAATCAACGACTGCAAATACGCCGTCAAGGAAAATGCCATTAACAACCAGACAAACCAGAGTTGTTGAACAAATAGTGGAATCACCACGATGATTATGAGAGCAATCAAAAATAGCACGATACTTTTTGCCATTTGATGAAAACTGATAATCAACGCATTTTTAAAGACTTGCCTGGTTGAATTCTCAAAATATGCGACTAGCGGAAATAAGTATAACGTAACTAATCCGATGATTGTCACGACCAATAAAAACGGAGCCGTTATCAGGAGACTTGGTTCACTGTCGCCAGCGGCATGATTGATGAAAAAGATAATCCCGACGAGCAGTGCCACCTTTAACAAAATAATTCCCATTGCCGTTGTACTTTGCCGAAAATTTTTCTTAAAACTGTCGATATAATCTCGAACCAGAAAATGATCTTTATCGGGGTCAGCCATTTTGAATGTCACACTATACAGCGCCGTCAAACTCGCCCCGATTGTTAAAAGCGGAATGCAACTGATAATGAAAATCAGATTTAACCCCATCAAATCAATTATTTTTGTTACAATCGTGGGATTTTTTGCTTCTTCAAATAACCATTTTCTCATCATCAATCATTCCTTTACGATTGGGTATCTCTATCAATTCGTTCAAACGAGAACCCAAATATAAAAGCTACGACCGCATGATTAAAAATTCAATCAACGGTCATAGCTCCTTAGATTATTTATTTATTAGAGCCCTAAACGCTCACGGTTAATTTGCATATTTGCATTTCTGATTTGCTGAATACTATCCCAGTTATTAGCATTTAAGAATGCTTCATATTCAGCAAGCAGTGCGTCAAAATCAGCTTCACTTCCAGCACGAACCAATTCAATTTGAATTCGATCCCACTCAGTATTAATTGCTTCTAACGAACGTGCTTCCATCGTTCCTTGCGCTGGGTGAACATTTTCAATCACGAACTGCGGTACTAAGCGTCCACGTCCCCACTCAAGCGGTTGCCTAATTGCTTCCGTCCACTGGTCAGGGTTAAATCGCCGCCAGCTGTCATGACCAAAGAAGAAGAACTCACCGAAACGATATTGTGCGTTGTGAGCACTTCCATCCGTTTGACGTAATTCAACAATGTGCGGGTGCATAGCGATTGTGCCATCAGCATTCCACTCAAAAGTTTCACCTTCAACACCGTAGAATGTTAAGATTTGTCCTTGCTCACTTAATAAGAATGTGAATAACTGAATTGCTGCCTCTGCATGTGCATCACGAGAGATGTGGTTAATCATCCAACCAGTAATACCAGCTTGTCCTAATGTTCTTTCACGTCCCATTGTTGAAGCCGGTCCATCGATTGCGATGTATTCCGATCCAGGATTATCATTTGCCCATGTTTGCAAGTTTCCACCCATATGCACAACACTTCCTAAGAATAATGTTGCATAATTACCAAATCTAATTCGCTCTTCCATGATTGACCAATCGTTAACAAAACTATCATCTTCGATATGTCCACGGTTATGTGCTTCCGAGAATGTACGGAGCCACGTTAAATAATCTTCATCTAAATTACGGTTATTGAATGATCCATCTGCTGTTTCAATTGGCACACCAATATAGTTTTGGAATTGGTAACCAAATCCACCAACACCACCCATTGGTACTAAATCTGGGAATTGCTCAGCAATTGCGTCCATTGCTGCCAAGAACTCTTCTGGTGTTCCCATTGGCATCTCACCGATTGCTTCATGAACATCACGACGAATTAGGAATGCCGTAGTCGCCGGTAATAAGTCATTTGCATAATCGTAAGCAGTATTTGAGAAGTTAGAATATCCATAAGTATTGCCATCGCTTAAACGGAACCAGTTCATTGTTTCTGGTGACGCTACTTGGAAGAAGTATGGATCATACTCAGCCGCTAATTGGTTTAACGGTAATGCCCAAGACGGTGCACCTTGAACTGCTTGTGAACCTAAATCAAAAATGGTCATGATATCAGGTAAGTTACCATCAGCGAAGATTAAGTTTAACGTTTCTTCGTTACCAGTGATAAACTCAACGTCAATGTTTAATAACTCTTCAATTGTTCTGGTAATGAAATCTTCACCCCAACGCGTATCCCACCATTCTGCTTGCACAAACCATCTTAGCGTAACACGCTCAGTACGGTCAGTTTGCATCCAACCAGGAACGTTTGGATCAAATTCAGATGTGATTTCTGGTACATAAACCTCATCAATTGGTGGTGGTGGCGTTGGATCTGCTGGTGTTTCATTATTTCCACACGCAACAGCAAGCAACATCACTGCGAATAAACTTACTAAAAGCAAAAACTTCTTTTTCATGTCTTTCGACTCCTTTAAAAATAATTTTCTGCAAGGTTTTGACTGGGTCCTACAACCAGATTTTGAATCACGATTTTAGTGGTGCTATTCTTTGACCGCACCGAGGGTCATCCCCGATACAAAATACTTCTGTAAGAATGGGTAGACCAAAACGATGGGAACGGTCGTAACAATAATGGTTGCTAACTGAATCCCACGGGTCGTTGTTTGAATGGCGATGGGCAGATGCTCCATTTGGGCCAAATCAGCCCGCACAATGATTTGAAACACACGAAACTGCAACGTGAATAATCGTGGGTTTCGAATATATAAATTCGTGGTCATGAAATCGTTCCAATGCCCAACACCATTAAATAAAGCAATCGTTGCCAGTGCTGGTTTTGATAATGGCAAAATAATTGTGAAGAAGATGCGCCAGTATCCGGCCCCATCAATTTCGGCTGATTCTTCAAGTGCATCAGGAATTCCCCGGAAGAAATTCATCAAGATAATCGCATTCCAGTAACTAAATAAGGCGGGAATAATATAAACCCAGAACGAATCAATCAATCCTAACGACCTAATTAACATGAAGGTTGGAATCATCCCACCACCAAAGAACATGGTGATAACAAAAATAACGGTATAAATCTTTCTTCCTCGTAATTTCCGCTTACTTAACCCGTAAGCAACAACCGACGTAAAGAATACGCTAGTTGCTGACCCAATTAGGGTTCTCATAATCGAGATAAAAAATGCGTTCCAAATTAGATGATCCTGAAATACAATGCGATAATTTATAAACGTGATTCCTTCTGGCCAAAAGATAAAGCTACCACTTGTTAGTGTTTGCCCTTCTGTTACCGATGATACCAAGACATTCCAAATTGGAATAACAATCAGAGCGGTGAATCCTAGTAGCAATACGAGGTTAATCCCGTCAAATATACGACTATCCCAGTCTTTTTTCATTGTTTTGCTCGCCATTAACTCGTCACCACCTATAAAATTGATTGATTATCATTCAATTTCTTACTAATCGTCGTTGTGATTAGTAATAGCATTAATGAGATAACCGATATTCCCAGACCAACCGCCGTTGCATACGAGAAGTCACCCTGGGTAATCCCCATTCTAAACACATACGAACTAATAACCTCAGAAACGGGTTGGTTAACTGGATTTTGTAAAACCAGTGTTTGGTCTAAGTTAGAACCGAGCAAACCACTGATTGTTAACACCAGATTTAAACTGATAATAAATTTAAGCGATGGTAATGTAATATGGCGAATCATCTGCAAACGGTTCGCACCATCAATTTTTGCTGCTTCATAATAAGTTGGATCAACCTTTGATAAGGCTGCTAAATAAAGAATTGTTCCCCAACCAGCATTCTTCCACATATCTGATATCGCCGCAATCCACCAATAAGCACCTGTATTTAACAAATGATTTTGCGGCGGATTTGCCCCACCAAATAATTGTAGTAATTGATTCACTAAACCATTAGTTGATAACCAGGTTAACATCATTCCCCCGAGGATAACCCATGAAAGGAAGTGTGGCAAATAAGAAATCGACTGAATTGTTTTCTTGAGCCGTCCCGCTTTCATTTCATGAATTTGAATGGCAAGAATAATTGGTGCAACAAAGCCAAACAACATCTTTAAAGCACTAATTCCGATCGTGTTCCAAACCGAATCCCAGAAAAATGAATCTTGCATAATAATCCGAAAATTTTCCAACCCAATCCACGGGGCAGTAGCGAAAGTATCCAGCACTCTAAAACGCTGAAATGCAATCAATAACCCCCAAATCGGGATGTAAACAAAGATGGCAACAAAGATAATTCCTGGTAAAACCATTATATGTAATGGCCATTGTTTTTTTAAATCTCGCATGAATCGACCTTTACGTCGGAGTTTTTGTGCTGTTTCCAAAATTAGCCTCCTCTTTCTTACACTTCAAACGCAGAATGTAAGCACTTTTGCCATGTTAACATTATAACAGATAACCACGCTGAAAGCAATATTTTTAAAACGCCATGTAACAGGTTACTAAACTTGTAACTAAATTTAGTAACCTGTCACATTTTCGAAAATACCTTACTCCCACTCGAGTGGCGGTAACAAATCTTTTTGCTTTTCGCACATATCGTCAATCATCGCTGCTGCTTGATAATAACTTGGTGCATTCGGATCTAATAAAATGGCTTGCATTAATTTATTTTTCGACCCCTCAACAAAGGCTTCAATCATCAACTTGTGAATCATTCCTTGTAAATGAATCGCCCCGATGACAGCGGTCGGCAGTTCGACCGTCATTGGGATTAGTCTAATGCCACTACCATCAACGACTGCTTGTGTTTCAACCGCCATGTCATCTGGTAATCCTTTAATCGCCCCATTATTTGGGAGGTTAACCGCTTTAAGTGGTGTTTCCACATTAAAGGTGATTGCTTCGATAATCGGGATTGCATCTTCACCACTAATACCAACTCTTTCTTTGTTGAAGATGTATGCTTCTTCAATCCAGTGGGCAACACGATCTTCCCACGAATCAGGTGCGCCGTCTTTTTTGTAAAGACTCTGGTTCAAGGTCGCATCATAGATGAAGTCTGGTGTCCGAGCTCCGCTGGTCCACGGTCGTTCTCTTAATGGGCTATATTTATATTGCATCGGTAGTGCGGCGTAGAAATCGCTGCCCCAAGAAACGTATTCACCACAATGATTTGTGCCCGGGTAGGCATACATTCCGTATAAATGATACATCGCTCGTGGTAATCCGTAATGGTCAAAATCAGCCAAACGATGAGCTTGCACTTCTTTTTCCTTGAAGCGTGGATATAAATCTTCACCTGTGTTCTTGTCCCAAATTTTTGTAAAGAAACCGAAGTGATTTAGTCCACCAGCTTCGAACCCAAGATCTTCGGTGCTGATTTCCAGAATATCAGAAATCTGGTGAATCCCACCAATCACCCCGTGACATAAACCAACGGCTTTAATTGTTGTTAATTTCGAGATTGCTTCAATGAGTTTCGCTTCTGGGTTTGTGTAGTTGATGAACCACGCATCGGGACAAACTTCTTCCATTGTTTTAGCGATTTCGAGCATTGGTCCTAAGTTACGTAACGTATGGAACATTGAACCAGGTCCACCATTTTCACCGTAAAGTTGCTTGCTACCATAGTAACGTGGCACGTGAAAATCTTGTGACCAATAATGATATCGCTCAACTTCAATCGCAACAATAACGAAGTCGGCACCGTCAAGTGCATCCCGTAAATTAGTCGTCCGCCACACTTTGGCTGGATTCTCAAACGCTTCGAACATTTCCGTTGTGTACTGATAAGTGCGTTCCAAATATTCTGGTACGATATCCATCATGGCGATTTCGAGCTCTGTTTCATTGCGTAAACGTTCTGATAAAACTAGATCCTGTAAAGCACCTAGTGCGAATGAAATACTTCCTGCTCCAATTAATGCTACCTTCAATTCTCTCATTTTAATTAACCTCACTTTGAGTTATTTTTGTAGTAAACAGAGTTGCGCACCACCTAAGATACCCGAATCATCACCGTAGTGAGTCAGTTCAATCTTTAGATGTTCACGTAAATTTTCAAATAATTTTGCTCGGGTTTTCGTTGCTAATTCGGCGACGAGCCACTCGCTGTTATTTATCACACTGCCACCCAAGACAATTATATCTGGGTTAATCACGTGCATGATACTCGCAAGTGCATCCGAGAAAGTAATAAACCACGAATCAATCGTATCGACTGCGCATTTTTCACCCCGGTTATATGCCGCAAGTAAAGTTTCAGCGGTCGTGCCTTGTCCGTAAAGGGTTTGAGCGGCAATGTCTAATGCCAATCCGCTACAAACGTCTTCGAGGACGATATTTAACTCGGGGTCACTATTGGAAACAATCATATTTCCAACTTCACCAGCGTAACCATGTGCACCTTGCCAAACTTGATTATTGATGACAATGCCGCTCCCGATACCAGTGCTAACCGTGATGTACATTAAACTGCTAATTGCTTCCCGTTTTGGTAAATTGGCTTCTAGTAATGCCACGATATTAACATCGTTTTCAAAGAAAACATCGTGCTCAGGAAACTGTCCAGCTAAATCTTTGACCGCAACGTTTTCTAAGAATGGAACGTTGGTTGCATCACGGAAATACGCCATGCCATCTTTCCACGGTGCGGGGACGACCATTCCGACTTTGGTTGCCAGTTTTTCAGGGTCGACTTTGTTAATCATCTTGTGGATGGTTGCAACAAAATCAGCAATTGTTTGGATATCGCCAGTATTTGTCCGTTCTTTTTTTACAACGGTTAAACATTCGTCAATTAAAGCAACCCGAATATTTGTTCCACCCACGTCGATACCAATTACATGTTTGTGCATGCTAACTCACTCTCTTTCTGTTTTGATTTACGATTCTGTCATTGACATCACTTGCCCATGACATCTGCAAGCTATTATATCATTTTTCAAACGCTTATGCAAAGATACCTAAATGAATGAACAATAGCGGTTAAGGGGGTATATCCTGAAAAATCACTCCCCGGTGATTCCACTATTTTCAATCCCCTCGATAAAGCGTTTTTGGATGATTGCATAGACGATTAATAGCGGTAAAATTGTAATAAATGTGCCTGACATTTGCAAGGCTTCCGTCAAACGATTCCCGCCCGTCATCGCATTCATCTCTACTGACGCTGTCCCAAACGCACTGTTAAACATGGATAACCGAATCGGTAGCACGGGCACCGACCCCCGCACAAAGGTTGATGTGATAAAGGTTTCATTCCAATTCCAAACAAAGGCGAATAAGAAGACGGTCAATAAAATGGTTGACGACATTTTAATGTAAATGTTCCAAAAGACTTTCCAAGCATTCGCCCCATCAATCCGAGCGGCTTCCTCTAACACTTTCGGAATTAGCTTAAAGAAGTTGTAACAAATTAAAATCAAAATCGCCGAATACACCCCTTGACCAAGCAAACTCAACCCCACTTGCGGAATAATCGTGCCAATTAAGCTAATGCCCGTCATATCCTGCCACGAGGTGAACATCATAATGCGGGGAATAATTAACACCGGCACGGGAATGATGAACGTCATCAAGACCATCGTAAACCAAAACTTTTTCAGTTTAAACTCAAACATGGCAAATGCGTACCCAGTTAACGCTGAAACGGCTGTTTGTAAAATCGCCAGTAACGCCGAAAACCAGAACGAATTAAAGAGCGTACCCGGCAATCCTAAAACACGCACCGCAATGACTAAATTTTCAAATGCCAGCGCAGTCGGAATCCATGAGACTTCCGGACTAATGATGTCTTGTTGCGACATCAACGACATCGAAATCATGCGCAATAACGGGTACAAAAAGACATAACCCATGGAGATTAACAAGGCGTAAACACAAGCCTTGAACAGCCAGCCATCGGTTAAATTAAAACCGAGCAATTTATATTTCAAGTGACGTTTCATTGTCACGATTTTTGCTTTGTTAGTGTCCATAACGTCCCTCCGTTGTTTGCTTTTTGTTTACCTTGCGCTTTTTCATTTCTCGTTGTTGATAACGTTGCAACTTCGCCCGTTGTTGCGCTTGTCGTTTGTGTAATTGTTGCTTAGTTTTCTCACGCTTTTCTTTAAATAGTAGATAAGCAATCCCAATCATCACAAGAATCACCACGTTATAAATCCAGGCGTAGGCACTTGCTAGTCCCAATCCACCAATCGTATTAAAAATGGAGTCCTGCACGAGGCTGGAAACTGGATTGATTGGGAATGTCCCGATATGAACGATGGTAAAAATCGTCACAATTAGTCCCACTGGTCGGACAATTGGTAATGTGATTTTCCAAAGAATTTGCCAAGCGGTCGCCCCATCAATCTGGGCGGCTTCAAACAATTGCCGATTAATTTTTTGCAACCCGTTGATATACAAGACAATTGGAATCCCGGTAAACCATAAAATAATCGAAAAATTGTTAAATAACCGGGCAATGACCAGAGCAAACTCACGACTATAATTCGCAATTATTTTGTAAATAAAGAGCTCTTCGACCCCTGATAATTGTGTACCACCAACGTCCATCAATTGGAGCATCACTGTCCCGGACAACACGATGACGGGGAGGAAATAAATCGTACGAAAGAAAGCCCGTCCCTTGATTTTTTGGTTTAAAAACAAGGCGAGAATAAATGACACGACCACAATCACGGGGACGTATAACGCCGCCATCCCAATAAAGGCAACAAGCGCTGGAGTGAATTCTTGGTTACGCAGTAAGGCAACCACATAATTTTCAATCCCATTAAAAGCAATTTCCCATCCGTGGACGGTAAAATTAACGGTGTTAAAGCTGAGAAATAATGTATAAAACAAGGGGAAAATGGTAAAGATGAGAAACCCGATTAGCCACACCGACAAAAAGGCGTAACCAAGGCGATTTTGGCGTTTAGCTTCGTTATTTTTTGGTCGCAATTGCTTTTTTCTCATTGATTCCACCTCCGTTAATGTGCCACGTAGTGCGATAACGGTTCGACCCGAATCCCATCAACGACCACTGGCGCACTGGTATAGTTAATAATAATGCGAACGTTGTTACTGTAAGTATTGACGATTACGCCCTCGGCGACCACTTCCCGGTTAATCCAAGTACTCCCATTGACCGCCCGCAGTGCCGAATTCACGGTTTCATAAATCTCAATAATGATTGACCGATAAGAATCAAATTCCGTCGAGAAGAAATTCGCTGAATTAGTGGTCGATAAATAATGGGCGGGTTCAGCCGTTAAAATAAAACTTGGCATCACGTTATAGTCAATCATTCTTAACGCATCGGCTGGCTCACGAAACGAGAAATTCGAATAAGGGGCGTACATTTCCATCATGCCAAACAACACAATTTGTAAAAAGGGGACGGTATCCGTTTGGATTAAGTGTTGGGATGAAAAGACGGGCATTTGCAAAAACCGGTCAACACTATCAAATAGGTAAAGATTTGGGGTGACCGCATTAATGGTAATCCGCTCCGCAACTTCATTAATCCTTGTTTGGATAAATGATTTTGCTGCTGTTCTAGTCATGGGATTACGCGAAAAATCACTGAGTAAGGTGTTGGAAATCCCAGCCAACGTAATCGAATTAACCCCTAATGGCAACTGGGCATCAAGCTGCGCATTTAACCAGTTGATACTGGTTTCTGGTCGTGCAAAAGTTTCGGGAATTGTTTGCGAGAATAAATGGTAGCGCAAATACCAACCATTGGCATGACGAGCAGCATTGTTGCGCTCAGTAACCGCACCCATACTAAATTGTACATAATCTTGGTGGAACGATAAATCAAAGCCTAAATCGGTCGCCGTTGCAATCAACTCTTCAAAGGCACGGCGACTACCAATTGCCCGGCGAAAATTCATGCGTCCTGGATGACCAAAGGTTAAGCCACCTTGACTAAAACCGAGTAAACCACCATTAATATTGGTAATGCCAGCAGCATGCAAATCTTGGAGAATCGTGCTAACGTCGTCGGGGGTTGTCATCACCACGTGACGACGTCCTAAGACGGTGTTGCGCATATCGGCCATTAAAAAGTCTAAGCGCAGCGGTAGCTCGTCAAAATCACGTTCCTGACGGGTAAGAACCCCTTGTTCCATTAAGATGGCTTGGTACGTTTTAGCCATCCCAAAGTAATTAGCAGCTGGCTCGCCGGTCGTCCCATCGCCTTGCAAGAAATGATAACTAATTTGAATGTCATACTGGTGGCGCTCTGGTAATAGCGTAAAATAACCATCGCCACGCCGATTAAAAATCTGATGATACAGGCTATTCATGATGAACCGTGGGTGACCCCAGGTATAAGTAGTCATATTTTCGGCCGGGGTGACAACAATTTCCATGTGTTGCGCACCCGCCGTTGCAACCGCTAAAAAGGCATTTTGGTTATAACCATGAGCCGCACCAAATACTGGTAGTAATGGATTTTGCAACGGCACAAAGGCGGTTTCGGTACGTTCAAAAAATTCAGCTTCGGCATAATTTTCACCAAAAACAACGCCGACATAAGGGAGTAATGCGGTACTATTTTCACGAAAGCGAATTAACGCTCCTGGCCCATCAGGAACAAAGAAATAACCTGGCATGATTTCCTGTGGTGCAATGATATCGTGCGAATTGGTCGCCGGATTGAACAGGCGCAGCTCACCACCACTAGCACCCAAAAACGGGGTAAGGATAATCGCAGCTAGTTCATGTTGATTTTCACCGGTGATATCTTCGCTACGAATCGTGTAATGAATCCCCGCATCGTCTAACAAAATGTGCAGGTTAATTTCAATATTCGGATTAGTAAAGCGAACAGAGAACATAAATTCACCATTACCATTAAGCTGGCGTAATTCCGACTCCACACCTCTGGTTGAACTCGAAAGGCGTTGGATGGTATGGGAACTGTCAAAGAATTCAATCGTTAATAACGAGTTGGCCAATGCGGTAAAGGTCGCATTTAAACGGTTGATTTTCGGGGGACAAAATTCTTCTCGGTCTTCAGGTTCAAGGGCATTACAAATGACATCCACTTCATCATCGAGCGGTGCATCCAGTCCGGTGGTCCAGGTATAACCATTACGTAAATCATGAACCGCAATCACATCCCGATCAGCACGGAAATAAAAGCGTAACGTGCTCGTTTCATGGATTAATTCATAGGCTGAAAAATCAAATTCCGCAATGACCATCGGCGTATTAATCGCCAGTGTGTCACGACTAGTCGGAACATGGCGAGCATATGCGACGACCGGTTGCAAAATCGTCACCAAAAATAAAGTTACAAGTGAAACAATTTTAAGTAGAAACA
>Ga0123355_10014295_pt1 | contig 12406 bp, 7 predicted proteins | sample TergutEmb28metaG_3_FD_89872 | JGI IMG/M metagenome (GOLD analysis project Ga0123355, IMG submission 89872) | Embiratermes neotenicus P1 segment gut microbial communities from Petit-Saut dam, French Guiana - Emb289 P1 | ecosystem: Host-associated > Arthropoda: Insects > Digestive system > Gut ...
AGGCTGAGTGGACCCCGTTCCAGACCCACTATTACTCAGAAAATCTGGTAGCGCCGGGGATCGAACCCGGGACCTCTGTATCTGTAGCCAGAAACTCTGACCACTAGACCACAGAGGCGGTCGGTCTTCATGTAAAGTACCGGTTATTCTTATCAGACGTGAATAGAACTTGAATTGTTTCGACAGATTTTCGAAAAATACTCAAATACCAAATTTCGTGAAAATTCGTCCTGTAATAGCCGAGTTTTTCCATGTGGACAGACAGACATGTTGAAGCTAATAGTCGCAATTTTGCGAATAAGTCTAAAAATATGCACTATGTAATTCGATCTGTTACAAACATTCTGTGACAAGATTCTTTCTAAATGACCAACTTGATGCACAATTATGTTATATAATACTATTATTATTATAATCGTCCTCTAAGTGACCGTCCGGTGTGCACATCGGACGGTCACTTACAGAGAATACTATACCACATGCTGTATTAATACAATTTGACCTCGTGATGATGAGCACAGTGTTGCTCGAAACATGTAGAGGATTATAATAATAAACGTTCTATATATCATAATTGTGCATCAAGTTGGTCATTTACCCAGAGTCGTATCAGGATGCGCGGTTAGCAAAATATAAAATTCTGTGACAGACTGTATATTTCAAAATTAAAAGAACAGCACTTTGTGGGCATATTAATATAACATGCATCAATATTTCGCTTCTGACCGCTCATGAATATCCGCGGCTCATATTATCTGGCTCGATTTCTGCAGAAGATGTCTTCTACTACAGTGGAATATCTGCATGTTCCACTGGCAAGCACAATGTTTTGTGGAAGGGCAGTAGTTCACAAGAGTGAAATAAGCAAATCACATTCCAGTGGCCAACATATTGCGTTGCGGAATAGCTGTAGATTAAGCAGCTGCAGATTCACAAGTTCCATTACCCACTGTAGTGCTGTATGGTGCAGATAAAGTGTGTAACAGTGGAATGTCCTCACATTCTACTGGCCGATAGTAAGCTGCAGCGCTTCACTGAATGGCTGTTGTCTACAGCCGTTGAATGTCCACAGACTACACTGGCCGGTGTTTACTTTCATGGAGCGCCTGCAGTAGACGACAAGAGTGGAATATTTAAAAGGGTTCCATTGGCCAGCATATTGATTTTTAGACGCGTTCGCAAAATTGCGAAAAGGGACTGTTAGTTTTGTCATGTCTGTCCGTCCGTCCTTATGAACAACTCGGCTTCCATTCGACAGATTTTCATAAAATTTGATATTTGAGTATTTTTTCGGAATTCTGTCGAGAAAATTCAAGTTCCATTCACATCTGACAAGAATACAGGGTACTTTACATGAAGACCAATATAAATTTTTGATCATATCTCGCTCAGTTCTTCTTAGAATGAGAATTGTTTCAGACAAACGCTGTATAGACAGAAGATCAAAACACACATTTTGTATTTTCAGTAATTTTTTTCCTCGAAAGTCATGCTATTTAAGAGAGAATGTGGAAAAATATTGTACAGCTCGGCAGGCCACAGATGACAAAATGCCGCATGCGCATTGCATTCTGGATACGCTAGGCTACAAACGCACACTCAGAATATGTAACACTTGCTGCTTGTCCACTGAAACAATGGTTGCAGGAACGCGCAACATTGTTACGTTACAGGCATATTGTCTCCCTTGTTCTTCTGTTCTTATACACGCACACACACACACACACACTATATAATACCTCGCACTCCCTTGACCCCTGTGCTGTTGCGAATTAAAAACGAACCGAACCTCTGACCCATAACATGCTCTCGCTCTAACTTCGTTTATTAAGCCATGATTTTTCCTAGGATGAGATTGAATTTCGTTGTGTGATGTCATCATATACAAACTTACATGTGTAACAAATGAAGATCAGCGCATCCGTGACGTTTTACAAGGTTCTACCGCCGTATAACCTTGTCCCCTATTTTATCAAATCGCTAGTTTTTAATCGAGACGTCACAGCGCCACCTGCAACCCCTCTGCCCTTCGACATATAATCATTCCAGTGAACCAATTAACCCGGGATTAAGGAGTACAATAATAGGGAGAGGAGTATCGAGAAGCAGCACGTGTCAGGATGGGTGGTCCACCCGCATCATAGGGTGTTTCACTGTATTGATTCCGCATAGATGGTAGACACAGTTCAAGGATTTCATTAGCTTGAAGATTTGCAGCCGAAGATTTGTTCACTGATTTATTTATTTTTAGGTTATCTTATAATCAACTGCAGCGCTGTAAGTCGCTATGGTATACAACATTAAATAGTTACTAATGTAATCGCTAAATGAATTCAATTTCAATTTGACTTAAATTGGAAATTAACTTCAGCCGTCCGTTATCAGTAGCAACATGAAAGTAACGCTAAAGTCACCGTAGAAGAGATCGTGAAAGCCGTGAGGGGGAGTGGAAGTATATCTGTACCCTTTCTTTAAACTCGGAGCTGGATGGAGTGTGTGGTTAACGCCACGCGACAGCCTTTTTACCTCCGGCCTGTTAGTAGTAACACGTTTTCCATAAAATGTAGTGACAATTTGATTTTAGGTCGGTGTTTCGTCCGTTTCAGATTGAAGTCTGATCATTAAGCTGCCATGGCTCGCTCTTCGGTAATTAGGTAGAGATGTTCTCAGCACTAAGTACGACGGATGTGTCGCCTTTACTTGGCCTTTTGGAATTATAATGGTATTTACATGGTATTGCTACCGGTAATTACACCAGCATAACTGTGTCATACAGAAACAAGTGGAAGTAAATATATTAATAATTGTCCAACTAGATGCAACACAAAGCAGTCTATTTATTATTCTGCAAGTTCACTCTACATGTTTCGGGTGTCAATTACACCCATTATCAGGAGTACACAAAACTGTAACTACAGCCTCTGGTATTGGTCATATGTTTTGCGCATCTTCCTCCCTCCAACGTGGCCAAGCTAGCTTGGGAGGAAGGTAGCTGCATAAAAAATATGACCAGTACTTGAGGCTTTAGTTACAGTTTTGTGTACTCCTGATGATGGGTGTGGTTGACACCCGAAACATGTAGAGTGAACTTGCAGAACAATAAATAGACGACTTTGTGTTGCATCTCATGTGTGCGTGTCATATCTGTCTGTCACCTTTATACAAACAGACGCTCGCAGATCTCAAATAGGCCTACTCAGATGGTTTTAGCTCCTCTAATTTATCAACGTTTGCATGTTCCAAATTAGTTCGGATATACATGTAACTGGAGTCGTTTGGAGCGTACTGACATGACGAGTGAATTCAGGCTTTTGCCGCAGTGTAGATGAGATCGGCGGTCTTCTGGTATAATAATAATAATAATAATAATATTTATTAACTGCAATTGGGTTTTCACCCGGTGGCAGTGGTTATTTTACATTGATACAAAATACGAAATTGGTTACTACTAAATTTAAGTCTGGATGGCTACATGAGAAGCATGTAGTGGCAACTTACTCAGCATGAGTGGTAATTCCAAGAAGGATAGGACTTCAGGAAACTCGAAGATGGGACCGATAGGTTGTCCCGAAACGTCGGTACCCAGTTACCACTCTGCGCTGCGTAACTTGCCAGAAGAGCTCAGATTTTTCTTAAACGATCTTCTAGCAGATATACCAAGGTACAAAAGACGAAGGTTTCTTTCCCATGCTTGAGAACTAACACATAGCAAATAGATAATAGCTCTAGTGGAGGCTTTATTATTATTATTATTATTATTATTATTATTAAAAAGTGGTGACTTATACACGTGTATAATATTGTTTCGCTGCTTAGTACATTTTTAGGTATAATTTATTTTCCTCAAAACGAAATTTCACAATTTTGTTCTGGAATATTTTGGCCCTCAGGCACCACGGTCGATGGATAAGCAGACAAATTGCCAGAAAAAAGAGGGCATTACATAAATTAATTTACTAATATAAATCTAAACCCGACATAATGTCAGTGTTTGTTTGCGGAAATGTTTGGCGTTATATCGAGAATGGCGGTTTATGCAGGGTAGCGGGAAATCGAAATGTGGTGGAATATGGAATATCTGTTCACGGATTTTGATGGGCGCTAAGTAGGGTGGTGCTTTGACGGTGATTCCCTTTTGGAGTTTGATTGTACTTGAAAACTGTCATCTTACATAATCCTAAGACAGGTGCTCTGAAGTAACAAGAATCCCCAGACTGTCCGGCAACAGATACTGAGATAATACCGTCCTTCTGAGTTTTTAACGAACTACTAAGTCAGAATGGAAAGTGATAAACATTTTATCCCTTCCCCGAACCCCCGAAGGGAAAAAGAGTTGAAGACCGCAGTCTTCTAGTGTCTAATGGCTTGCGCTCTTTTAGATAAGTACCAACATTTCGGAGGATGTAATACTTTCATTTTGAGGGTAATAAACTGAAGATTATCTGGCTATGGTAGCACATTTATTCTAAAATTTGGGACCTGCTCTTCAGGCTACACACAACGACATCCAGGAAATTTAAAATTTCACATGAAAATCTGTTATTACAAAACTGAATCAGAAAATAAGTGTTTGACAGCAATGGTCAGTTAATGAAGCGTAGCTTCAGGTAAATTGTTGCTCAAACTCGGTAAGCCTTCAGAATAAAAACATAGATGCATTATTACTTTGAGTATTTCAGCACGTTGAACATGGGTGCAGCGCGTTTTATTTAGTGAACACCCAGTAGACAGGGAGACGTACAGTATATTAGAGCCATTCAAGCAGAAACTCAGATGAAAGCAGAACAGGTTCTGATTGCACAATAAGCTGTCGGCTCAACTTTTACTTAATTATTTTTTATCATGATTCTCTTTTCCGCAAGGATATTTGACGTTCATAGGGCCGTGCATCGTAATATATTTCTATCGTAAAACCAACTAGATGCACCAGTGTACCCAATTTATTTTATTTTGGAATCAGGAGTCCAAGACTGTATATACAGCAACAGGTATATGTCAGATACTGCTACCTGCTTGCTGATTTCAAGACTGTACATACAGCAACAGGCATATGTACAGTCTTGAACTCTTGATGATGGACGGAAAGACCGTCCGAAACATGTAGAGTGTCAGTCCAAAATAAAATTAATTGGATACATTGGTGTATCTAGTTGGTTTTACTATAGAAACCGCAGGGATATGTTCAGTCTGCAGTCAGTCAGTCAGTCAGTCACCGTAGCCACAGCACAGTGTTGACCCCAGACAGCATGCATATTTCGGCTCATAATTCCTCTTCGCTCCCTCGCCCTTTCTTGGCTCATTGTAAAAATGTGAGTATATTAGCTTTAACATTTAGACCCTGTTCGAGTGTCTTTGCTAGTATAAAGAAAATCTGAGATTCAATGGTTTGGAATTGCGTTCCATTCTCAGACACTCCTGATCCATCTTATTCTGTCCCTTCAAGAAAATTCCGGGATAATAAATCAGGCTACCAACTTCTGTGAATTATATATTACCGTTTCTCGCCTCTATCAGTGATGCTTATAATTGGTAGAACTATTTTGTGCTGATGATGTTGAAATTATTGTGAAACTACTGAAATGTAGTGAAGAGGGAAGTTTGACTAATTATAATAACTGAATTAAATTTTATTATGCAATTCACAGTAGATTATTGAGCTTTGACGCACGAAAATGAAATGCCTATCGGAAAGACTAGCTCCATTCTGGAAGGCCTGTCGCCGCAACTCACTCTTTCTAAAAGCAAAAGAACGTATTTAAGACGAATTTTTCAGGCAGCCGTAGCGGGGGGGGATTAAACATTTGCCTAGCTAGTGTCAATGAGATTATTGTAGATTTGGCTTACAAAAATGTGCGTCGATGGTTGCCACGTCAGATTGGGCTCCAAATAGAGAGGACGGAGCTCGGAACATGTGAACGAATAGTCGCTCACTGCGACAGCGACGGTAATGTATTTGCCTACAGCATCGTCACGGGTGACGAGAGTTGGGTGCAACACTACGGCCCGGAAATAAAAAGCCAGGTACTTGAATATCGTCACACAACTTATAACAGAAAGTAAAAATGTCGACACTCAACCTTCCGACGGAAATTGCAAGCTCGCACTCTTCCGGGACTGCAAGTTAATTATTCACCAGGAGTAGATGGTTAAAGTACGAAACGCAAATCCGAGAATTTCGTAAAGAAGCTGAAAAAGTTTAACCTTTTAAAGCCTAAGACTTGCTTTATGTACCAACAGTTTTAACATTCAGAAATTCTGTGTTTTGCCAATAATCCATTTATGTGTTTTGCGTGAATCTCAGAACAAACAGCGATTATTTTTCTTTACAGCAATAACTTATTGGTTTTTATAACCAAGGCAGAGAGTGTTTACTGCGCGGTACGAACTGGATCTTTAAATCGGACGGATACAGTTTCGTACTTAAAGGCTGAGAATAAAGAATTAGTAACTTGTGTTGGGGGAAAACAGCCGACGTTTCTGCAACACGGTAATGCCAGTGCTGCCACATTTGCTGCGAAAGAGAGTATTGGATTTGAAGACGCTCCACACCCTCCTCCCTACAGCCCGGATTTGGCACCGTCCGACTTCGGGTTGTTCGGAGCTCTCAAGAAACATCTCAAAGGAATTAGTTTCACGTGTGATTAGGAAGTTCAAGTTGCTACGTGAAATTGGTTTCGAGAATAGCCTGAATAACCTGAATAGGCCTGCATCGACTGGCTTGAGAAATATGTTCAGTTCTGGCGGCGTTACATCGAACGAGAAGCAGCTATGTGGAAAAATAGTTATAGAAACAGAGTAAGAATTTTGAGCTACACTCTGCGTTTTGTTCCACATCGATAACTTTTCTGGAAGTAACGATACAAATATGGAGGCATTACATTCCGAATACCTTACATGTGAGTGTTAAAGCAGAGAGGCACTTAAAACTTAACCATGCCTCCTTCTACTGTCCTTTATTGGAAGCTTCTAAACTGTTGCTTGTGTTTTAAAGAAACAGGAAGAGAACAACAAATTGACGATGGCATGACGTGCAGCAGGTCATAGTTGTGTTGGCTGCAGTCGGTTCACTCCACAATACATAAAGTAAAGTACTGACTGACACTACAGCCCTCCGTGTACCGCTTCATTCCTGCAGTGGCCCAGCTCCAGTGTTTTAACTTTGCGCATCATATACAAAGATATGTGAGTTTTGCAGCCTACCCCGAACACTTTAACCGTCGGTACACATTTGGTAGGCATTTGGTTGGGCCACAAATTTGGTATTGATGCAGTAGCAATGTCAGAAATCGCCGATGCCGTCGGCAATTGAATGCAGATTTCTCTGGGTTCTAGCACGTAGCCTAGTCACTGTATTGACTGAGCTACCCCGCAACTGTTAAGACAAAAGAACACACATGTACTGGTTTTCAAAGACTGAAACTCCTATTACTTATTTTCCTATTTAACCTTTTATAGCCTACCGGCCACTTTGCGTAACACCAGTTTCAACATCCAAGAATTATACATGGTGATCACATCTTTATGTGTTCTGTATGGATCTCAGAACAAAGAGTAAACTTTTCCTTGTACAACATTAAGAGAGTGGATTTTATAACTGAGGTGGAGTGTTTACTGCACGTGCGCAATATGCACTGAATCCTTATGTAATACAGAAACGTTTCTTCTCGATAGTGTTCATTATCACTGCACAATCAGCGGCCAGCAAGAAAAAGATGTATCAGCACTATTTGTTGAGATGCACGGCTTTATCTTACGCGTGGGAGCCAACAGATCGAATGAATGAATGAGGCTATCAACACTCGCCATTTGAATAAACTATTTCCGTATGATTACTAAAGTAAGATGTAATCACCTTGAGCAATACCTGCTATTCCCGTTATTTGTAAATCCTGTTTCATATAATAAGGATGTAGGTAAAAATGAATTCCCTTCCTGCCTCTTCGGTAACTCAAAATAATTGTGGATTTTTTATAGTGGAAAACACAGGTATTCGCATATAAACAACAGGAAAAGTCACTTACTTCGAAAATCGTCCTTATCAAGGAAAAGTATTCCGTGTTAAGATGGGTGGTCTAGAACCGAAGGGAGAGATTCTGATGTACGTACGAAGTAAAGAGAGGGCGGAAGCATAAGGAAATCAATACTGTGAGGTAGGGGAGAGATCTAAAAGCGGAAGTGACCGTCCTAACAGTCTGCCGAATCTGCATCTTTACACCGTGCAGTGGACGGCACCTCTTGTCCCTTCCGACCAGTGACGGCAAAATTCTTGTCCTGCCCATTGCCGGTTTTACCAGTCAGAAACTGTGCTGCCCGTCATCACTGCTCCACTTCTGCCAACGGGGCATAAAGAAATGCCTGCCGCTACGTATTTTCACATATGGGCTTAATAGCTTTTGTGTGGATATGAAGGCCACAGAAAATACTAGCGTTTAGTTTATGAGAACTGACACTGTGTTGCGCACTTGGAGGTATCGGCACTGCATCACGGCTTGTGTTCACTGAACATATTTCCCGGAATTCGGTGTGAACACATACAGTAGCCTAAAAGCAAAAATATATCGTATTGTAATTGTATTCAAAAGAACTCCGTCATGCAAAACACTGTGATATTTCTAAGGTGACTATTTTCGGGCCCTCATCAGACCTATATTACATAAGCCCATAAAAGAAACTATGAGATCTCTTCCGTATTAAAGGAAGAGATCTCCTTCTCTAAGGTTATATAGAAGATCGTATGGTTTCTTTTATGGGTTCTGGTATATAGGTGTGATAATGGCCCGAAAAATTGGCCGAAGAGAGTCACCTTAGAAATATCACAGTGCTGTGCATGGCGGAACGCTTTTAAATACATTTATTCATCCGGGTTCAAAGGGATGTATCACCTAAAGATTCTTGCAAGGAGTTGGTCACGTGTTAGTTTGTCACGTGGCTCCGGATGTTGATAAACAGAACACATGCAATCGACAGTGCCAGCCACTGCCCCATTCGTTGTAAATGAAGAGCCGTCTCTTCTATAGGCCTATCTGAAAAGCAAAACTTCCTTCCAACATTTCTTCAACAATCAGATGTTTTTAGGCACAGCATTTCGTAACACATTACAGTCAGCCATTGAGTCTAACCTCGAACAAGTTGCCAGTTCCACGCCTCATTTGTTCATAATTTCTCTATCTTTTGATCTCTAAAATGGCCCCGTTATTTCAGATTTGTATTGTTTTTACGTTTGTTATTTCCCAATACTTGCATCACTACTCATTTCCTAGTACATAGCTTATTTTCCTAAACAATACGTTATGAAACAGCGCAGACAGGGCTGGGCTTAAGCGCGTTGTGGCCCAAAGCTGTAACATTTAAGGGGTCCCTCCCTTTCCAATAAATTTTAGGTCTAATATTTTCTCATGCTTATGGAAAGGTGCGTATCAAATTTTACATTACGTTACATGACGTACACACATACACACATACATACAAACCAATATACGTAAACTTTTAACGCCTTTTCTCTAATAACTCTGCCAGACCTGGTTTACTTTATCGTGTATATTAGTAGTATTTACTGTAAATAAAATTATATAGAACAAAACAACAGTGAATAATAATAATATCATTATTTTGTATTGTGATTTCCATTATTTACAAAAGCATTTCATTTCTTCCGGATAGGCCCCTGGCAATGTGAGGCCCTAGGCAAGAGCTTGTCTAACTTATACGTAAATCCAGCCTTGGGTGTAGAAAGCGTGGAGTAAAGCTCCAGATATTTTACACATCGGTACTAGAAAGAGGTGGGTTTACCACCGTTATCTTCCGGATATCAGGTCAAATGGTCCAGCAGCAAGTCCAGACCTATTGGCCAAGAGAAGAGCCTCGTCCCTCGTGGGAACCGAAAGCCAGTCGCCCAATCCGTGCACAGTAAGGTTAACTGATTTAAATGTAGTAACAGTGCCTGGCGAAGCTGTGTTTGAACCGCAGCAATAAGCACGTATTTTGAAAGGTAAGCAGACCTACGTATGCCGTACGCTCTACAGAGTTAAAGGAATAGCAAGATTACTTCCACAAAGTCTCAAACCTCAGGTGCAGGTGAAATCAGCGAGCCTAGACTGATGTCACAAGTCGGGAGAGTGCGCGAAACCTTGTGCGGGTAGATCAGTGTGTTTCTGTAGTCAGAGCAGTGGAGGTGCCAGTGTTTGTCTGCTGACGTAGCAGCTGCAGTCACATGACTGAGGTAGGAGGACTGTTAAGTTTTGTTAGACTCACGCTGAGGGTTGTCATGCACAATGACGAGAACGTTGTGAGTGTAATCCTGCTGTACAATAGTCCATATACACGTCATGAAAGCGTACAGGGGTAATGTAGGTACAGCCCCACTCAGTCTTTACCTCGACACTGAACGGGTTAGAGTGGTCAGCTTCGCGCCTCCGCTGCTTTTCCCCAATTTACCGTATCTATACAGTACGAATGCTGCATGTTTTATCATTCAAAACTCGGCATTGTCCAAAGCACCGTTTCTCAACCTCGGTTCCGCGAAAAGTTGTCTGGGGCCCCGAGAGACGAAAATGCGTAATGGCGGTACAGTTTCATTTGCGGTCCCAAAGTTTTATGTACAACTTATATTTCGTGTGACACTAATCATTCCGTCACTGATAGCACACAGACAATCAATCGCTGCTTCAGCCCAGAAGCTTCCTGATTCTATAGTCAAGTTAGACAGCAGATCTCGCCATGAAAATATTCCATGTGTCAGGCGAAACCATCAGGTTATCGAGCAATTTGATGTTAGCCGACAGTAATAGATGATTTTTTACGTATTTGTTTTGTAACGTGTTGACATGGATAAGTGGCTAAACAGCGGTGGTTTGAAGAAAAAACAAGAAGATGATTTCAAGTAATTTCTTTTTCTCGGAATAAATTAGGAAACTTCTCCTGCAGGTCTAAATTTGTCATTGTGATAAAATGTGTATCCTTGGATGTACGAACCGCCTCTTTAAGAGTATTTACATGAGTCTGGCCTTCTAAATTGTTTACTAAAATATACACTTTATGTAGGTATATTTTCGAGTATACATTATTATGTAGATCGAAGCGCTAAAGCCTTGAACAAAAAACAGAAAACCACTGCAACGTCAGAATTGTGTTTTCAGACAGCTATAGCTGTATACAGCAGGTAAGCCATTAGGCAACGGAGATGTGCGCCTAACGTCGCCTTCCGGCTGCTTCACTTCCGGAGAAATGAGGCTGGAGCTCGTTGAATAAGGGCCTAGAATTTCCCTAGAATCTTCGCAGAAGTTTGGGTGTAGAAAAAATCACTGCTTGTGCCGCGAAAACGTCTCTATCTCCATCCTTGTAGGCAGTCAGTTTATTGAGCCGTCCGTAGCTTAGCGGGAGACAGGTCCGCCGGACGCCGGGTGCAGATTTACGGATAAGCATCACCCATGAATATAATCAGAGCGTCAATCGCCCGCCGGATATGCAAACAGAAGCTAACAAAAAGAGCTGCAATATCATGCGTTTATGCTAATCCGGTAGCGCATTTAACTTAATTAACAAGTGTACACCCCTCTCTCGGTTTTAAACAGGGAGGGGCTTTAAGTACAATCTGGAGCACAAAATTTGCGACTGAATGTCTAATTGATAATTCGAGTGCCAACAGGTACAGCTGTAGTGACTCATGTATCTTACCTTCTCGTGCCACAGTAATTGTTGCTAGTCCTAATATATATTGTGTTAGTCGAGCCAACGACAGCTAACTTTAAAGTATAATTATTATAATTATAATGATAATATCATTAGTAGTAGTAGTAGTAGTAGTAGTACTAGTAGTAGTAGTAGTAGTAGTAGTAGTAGTAGTATTTTTTGATCCTTTAATTAAATATTGAATGAGTAGCTGAATATTTAATATTGACACTAAATACTGTATTATAATCATTTTTATGTAGTGTAATGGTCCAGGATTCGAATCCAAACGAGGACAAGAGATTTTCCTTCTTCAAATTTTCCAGACTGGCTCTGGAGTCCATCCAGCCTGCTATTCTCTGAGTACCGATATCTTTCCCGGGCTAAAGCGAGTGGGTCGTGAAACTGACCACTCATCTTCGACAGGAATCGAGATTAAGAATGAGTGGAGCAGTACTTCTACTCTCCCTATTCGCCCACATGACGTGGATAGGGACAACTTTACCTGTATATCGTGCTTTATTATACTGTATAGCGTAAAGCTCATTAAAAAACGTTTGTTAATTTTTTACCGGGAAACAAACATTATTATTATTATTGAGGGGTGGTCCTCCAGCTTGGGGGTTGGGCGAGGTACTAACAACCCCTCCCTGTTAAAAAAAAAAAAGTTCAGTAACACTCACATGCGAGATGATTCCTCTGGACACAAAACAATCCGGAGGTAAACTACTCCCCCACT
>Ga0123355_10014296_pt1 | contig 12405 bp, 6 predicted proteins | sample TergutEmb28metaG_3_FD_89872 | JGI IMG/M metagenome (GOLD analysis project Ga0123355, IMG submission 89872) | Embiratermes neotenicus P1 segment gut microbial communities from Petit-Saut dam, French Guiana - Emb289 P1 | ecosystem: Host-associated > Arthropoda: Insects > Digestive system > Gut ...
ACTAAACCCCAGTGCATATAAATATGATCGCGGTATTATGAGCAAGCCCCGCCCATGTAAGGATCCGTATTTTTGGAATACAACAACAATTCATAAAATTCTTGATGCTTCCGAGTATTTGGGACATACGACAAATTTCAAAACGTGGTCGAAGTCGTATAAGGACAGCAAAAGCCGTATAAATGATCCCGAAAACCAAATGCATTTTGAAAATACGCACCCTGCTATCATCAGCGAAGAAACATGGGATGTTGTGCGCAAAATGCGGCAGCACAAACGCCGTATCCCTCGTTACAACGATCCTGGACTCTTTTCAGGAGTGGTTTATTGTTCCGATTGCGGTAATAAGTTGTACTTTCATACCCAGAAGATACACAACAAGGCACGTACTGAGTTCTACTTGAAAGGCTCTTATAGCTGTTCTGTATACCGAAAGCAGACCCAATACCAGCATAGTAAAGGTTTAGGCTGCACAGCCCACTACATAGCAGAAAAGTCATTACAGCAGCTTGTGTTAGAAGAATTGAGGGAATTGCTGGGATTTATATCACGGCATGAAAGGCAGTTTGTTCGCCTAGTGATGGACAAAAGCACAAGGGAGCAGCAGCGGGATATTGTCGTTAAGAAGAAGGCACTTGATAAACACTGCAAACGTATAAACGAGCTTGATAGGATAATCGAACGGTTATATGAGGATCATGTTATTGGCAAGGTTTCAGATGAACGTTACGAGAAAATGTCCTCAAGATTTGAAGCAGAACAAGCTGACCTTAAAAAAGCCACCACCTCGCTAGAACGGGAAATCAGCGAACTAGAAGGCGAAGCTGTGAATGTAGACAAGTTTCTTTCTGTTGTTCGTAAATATACCGAAATTGAAGAGTTATCCCCGGCGATTGTACATGAATTTATTGACCGCATTATCATTCACGAGCCGGAAAAAGCACGGGGCGACCGCCGCCAAAGAGTTGAAATTGTCTACAATAATGTAGGTATGATAGACTACCAAAACATTCAGGAAATGCGGGTTTAACCACCCGCTTCACTTCTTGCACATCTCTGTGCAAACTACTTCCCTATGGATACTGAGCTAACTCTCAGGGTATGTTCCAGTACGCCAATTGCTGAATCAATTACCAGATCACTATCGAGTAAGTTTAGCTTTTCCACTATTTTCAACACACTACCTAAGCTGTTTTCAATATTGAAAAGCTGTTCCTGAAGTGCATTTTTTGCTATTAAAGTGTCCGAATAAACAGTTTTTAGATCGGTGTGTTCACTGGAAAGAGCATTAATTTCTGTTGACATTCGTTCTTTCTCTTCACACTTTATTCTTTTCGCATAACCAAATATCATCGCAAGTAGAATATAGATGATATGCGGAACTAACCTGTTCATATCATATAAATAATCCGTAAAATGCTGGATATTGCTAAAGTCGCTTAAAAAAAGTGAAGTTCCTGCGAGTATGGCGGCGAATAGCCCATAGAAAGTTCCTCCAAGGAAAGATGCGATAATAACAAAAATCGATCTAAGATCAAGAGCTCGCAGCTGCACATGGCTTTGCCAAAAGGTTTGCAGATTCGTGGTAATCCAAAATCCGGCTAGAGTTAATATAAACGAAATGAACATTTTAGAAACTCGCTTATATGCGGTTTCGTCCGCCTTATTCCAGGTGACGGCTAGTTTATCTATTATGCGCTTTATATATATGTTATATCTGGAATGATCAAGCGCTTTCATTTGCTCTGCCCTTCATGCGGTGGGAAAACAACTCCGTTTACAACTCTTAGAAGCTCGTATCTACCCATGCTGTCAGAATGTTCTTGCGCTAGATAAACCCCTGGAACACCTTGGTTAGGATCCATTACATATACCTTAAGTTTAACATCTTCATCTCTGAACAAATACGAATCTAGTACAATATCAAACGATGTGTATTTAATAGGCATAATCTTCCTGATATCCCATCCTGTTACTTGTCTAAGTACTGATTGTCCTTCAGAATTAACAAGTTCAATAACTATTGGCCAAGGATAGTAAAACGGTGCGACGCCATCATTTGTCCAGTTTAAGGTAAGTGTGGTTGTGCTGCCACTTTGTCTATAGTCCACACTGTCTACACGTAAGCGATAACCCATTGCAGCTCGTATCATGTTGGCGGCGTTAAAATCCTCTTCTGTGACTAAATCATGAGTCAATGATGATGGGCCGAGAAATGTTGTATGTGATCGCCTAATCCAGTCTACTGCTTCCGTTGGATTTGCTAATGCCTCTGGCTTAGTGTCGGTACCCAGTTCGCCGCCAGAGGGACTCGACTTCCAAAAGCCGGGCATAGCGGGTTGATACTCCCCTATAGCATAATCCAAGTAGCCCATGTTAATCCACTGCAACCACTTTTCGGTAGATAGCAAAAAACTATCGTCATACAGTCCCATAGAGTTCTCTTTTCCTATTGTAAATGGGCGTCGCATTAAAAGTTTTTTATCAGGGAACGCATCTACATAATGCATGGCATAGATGTCCGTTACTTCAGTTTTAGGCATCCGTGGGAGGCCCTCACCAAAGTTTGTGTGCCACTCGCCCCAGTGGCCTATACTGCCCAACTGCACGAATGCTATATTGGGGTCATCATTGAATATCTCTCCGAGCTTTGAAATAAACCTTCCGTGAGCCTCTTGCAAAATTTCGCTGTGATAGTTGGGACTAAAGCCAGTTCCATAGCTGATATCATATACCATGCCCGCTGTCCCTTCGTATTTGTTCATTTTATTGTACAACCAGTCTGGTATATCCATATCGGGCTCATCTGCTGCACTATCTGTATAATCAAGCACTGGCCTTATTATAAATTTTACATTTGCATCAGCCCATACTTCATAATGCATAGACTCTTTTAAGGCTTCAACATCGAATACACCTTCCTCGGGTTCAAATATTCTCCAATCTATTAGTGAAAATATAAGTGAATGGGGCTGATAACGCGAAAATTCTTCTACGTTACCAGTAGCCCAGGGAGCCCAACCCATAAACGGATTGTTTAGTGGTTCTTCTATTTTTGGTATCATTATTTTACTGTGTGCCTCCTTATGACCCGCATTTATTGGGGCTAGGCTCCCAGCTACCCCAAGCCAGGCCGCAAACCCTAGGAAGCCTGTTGTTATAAGCATTTTTACTAGCTTAGCAGAACGGATATTCATCATTGTTTTCTCCCTCTAATAAAGCTAAATCAATGTGTTTACTGGATTTCGTCCCAAAAAATTGTAAAATTAGGCGAATATGCCTTTATTAAATACAGCGAGTTATACTCGGCGTTAACCCTTTCAACTATGCAGCCAATTGTTCCTATAGGTGCTGATGGCAGTTTAGCGTAAAAATGCACTTCTCCTCTAAAGTTTTCCAGTGCAACATCCAATCTGCCAGGTGATGTTTTCTGGTAAACGTCAAGCGAAGCTACTTTTTCTATCTCTATCGCTGCTTCTACTGCTGTTTTACCTCTAATATTTGGCACAGCACTTCTGATATCATCCAGCATATAGTTAAAACTTCTCGACAGGCTTTCCCAATCCAAACCAAAGCCCCTTTCTGGATCGAGTATGTCATCAGGATGAATAAAATGAGAAACAATGCCATATTGAGCTATCCCATTGTAGATGTTCCACATTTCAGAAGAGTTCATTTTCATTCCAGAAGATATTCGAGGCAATTCAACAATGCCATCAGGCGAGACACCAAAATCTCGTACGTATGCACCTTCTACTTCGGAATAAAAATACAAACCGGAAATAACGTAGAGCTGCGGAATTGTGGCCAAAAGTGCCTGTCGGCCTTCCTCACTAAGTAGATTTGACGGGGGCACATAGGTTACACAGTCATAATTTGGAAGCATCTCTCTTTGAATGCTAAGGAGTTGTTCGAGAGCTAATTCCATGTTTCGTGTACTTGGCCAAGGAGGGTACAGCGGGACATCGTTACCATATGAGCCTTCCAGCATAAGGGAATTGTGATTATACCCATGCAATCCCAATTCGTGTCCATTTGCCAGCAGGCTAGAGGCGAATAGCGATAGCTCGTTCATATTGTCTTCAGGATTAAACGGGGGAACAACAATGTCATTGTAGGTGGTAATCAAGAGCCCTGTATATCTCAAATTGTAACTTGCAGCCGTTCTTAGCATGTCGGGCCACCAAATATCTGTAAAAAACTGAAATATATCTCTATCATACTCTCTTTGAATTATGTCAAAGTAGCCTCTTTGTATAGGTGCAGGAAAATCGTCTATGAAAACTACGATTGAATCAAAAACAGGATAAATGAACACATCGAAAGCATTCATTACGGCACCTGCGATTACCCCACGGTTCTCCTTAAACGCAAGGATTTGTGAATTACTTACAATAATGTTGCCTTCGCCCAAATTGTATTTCCAAAGGAGGGGCACTTCCATACTATTCTGCATTTCATACGAAATTAAGACTTCTGCATCGTCTTTCAGACGAATGACGCCTGCGTATCCGCTTACAGCCCATCCTTCGGCACTTGTGCCTTCAGCTAATCCTGGTGCAAAGGATTGTTCTATATTAATGGTATCAAATGAAACTAAGGTATCGAAGCTTGAAATCGGTTCAGTGATACCCAACATAGGAGCGAAATGCTTAAATGTTGGGCACAGATCAAAGCCGAAAGCGAAGAATAGCCTTCCGCCTTCAGAAGCATACTCCAAAGCTTTTTCAATCGAACTCGTATACTTTTCTGCCAGTAATTTTGCAAAAATCACTAGATCATATTGAGCTAGGTCTGGTAACTCGTCACTATCGCTATCAAACAATTCTACATCAAATTTCATATGATTTAGTGATGCTGATATATTATCGCTTAAATTAACGCTTGAAATATTTGAAGTGTCTTTCATAATCAGCGCGGTAAATGGTTTCTTGCCAGTTGTATCCCCATTTTGCACAGGGTGTTCCCTGAATTCTGCTATTAGTTCCACGGGGGAGCTAGACCAGACAAATCTTTGATTCTGGACAAATACTGCCATGGCAATAAATGTGACAACAGAGATAATCCCTAAAATTCTTCCCAAGATATAACACCACCCAAAAACTAGAAACTAGAAAAAGCCACCAGCTTATATTTGCGAGTAGAGGGAGCTGCCATCGGATACACGAAGATTCCGCTCGGTTTCTCTATGTGGTACAATTATAATAAACTCACTATCAGCAAACCTAATCATGTCTCCGTCTTTAAGCGGATACAATTGATAAGATGAAATACGCTTATTGTTTACAAATGTTCCATTTAAGGAGTCTCTGTCTAGGATAGAATACTCTGAAAGTTTGCCGTTATGAATAATAACAGCATGTTTCCGGCCAACTCTTTCGCTTGTTAACACGCAATCAGCTTTTTTTTGCGAACGGCCAATAATTGCAATGGGTTTGTTGAGCAAATAATTGCACGTATTATCAATACCCTTCAGATAGCCTTGTCCAGGCATGTCCATCAGTACGGTTTCTTCCCCTTCTAGTGCTCTGATTATGTCTTCATCTAATGAAGTCTTGGCGCTATCTTCATCTAATATTGCTTTGATAACGTCTACATCAAGCGACGTAAGTTGGGTGTTTGGTCTTTCTTGTGGAGCACCAGTCTGTTGCTGCTCCTTTGGCGGCGATAACAGTTCATCTTGTTGCTTATGCGGCGATAGCAGTTCATCTTGTTGCTTATGCGGCAATGACAGTTCATCTTGTTGCTTACGCGGCAATGACAGTTCATCTTGTTGCTTACGCGGCAATGACAGTTCATCTTGTTGCTTATGCGGCGATAACAGTTCATCTCGTTGCTTATGTGGCGATGACAGTTCATCTCGTTGCTTATGTGGCGATGACAGTTCATCATGTTGCTTATGCGGCGATAACAGTTCATCTTGTTGCTTAGAAGAAATCGGCATTGAGCGTCGTAGTGACAAAGGAGAGGATGCATTCGGGTATATAACATGGAATACGATAAGCTCTGCAGTCACTATAAGAAACAGAAATGCAGCTATCATTAAAACTTGTAGTTGACCATCGACGACAAATGCTCCAGAGGCTATATATGTAATTAGGAGTGCAGCGGCAATCACGTGAGCTCCAACAAAAATTGTGGTTCTTTTTTTCTGTAGAAATGTATGTTTTTCCAGATTGACATTTGCTTGCTCACTTTCATATCGGACAGGATGTTCCTGTTCTTTTAGCAATTCTGGTTTGGGGACTGATTTGCAATCAGCCTGATCACCAAAGGCCGATTGACTCTTTCCTGCTACATTTAGTTGGGAATCAATTGATTCATGTATTAAGTGTTCATATAGATTCGGATTGAGAATATCGCTTTGTTTTTCATCTCTTTGTTCATTAATGATGCGCTCCAGAGCATGAAGACTGAATGAATTTAGGTTAAGTGCATCAAGAATTACTTGGATGAAATTATCTGAGGTTGATTCAATCTTGCTTGACAAAATTAGATCAAATACAAAATGTTTGATGTTTTCAATACCATCGCCGGATTTCTCAATCGGAAGATATATAAAGGACGGCGAAAAGTCTGCATCGCTTATATAAATATACTCTTTGTCTAATAGAACGCCAGAGCCAACAAGATGGTATTCGTCCAGTTGCTTAAACGTTGAAATCAATTCATTTAGCATATTCAAGAAATCGGGACGTGAAACTTTTCTTTCTGATATTATTTGAGCAAGAGTTTTTTTAGATGTTATATCGTAATAGAAGGCCACATTGTCATTTATTTGGCGTTTGCTTACTGATATTAACCCTTCTAGATTAGCGTAAGTAAGCATCCGAATTTGAAACTCTACAATCTCAGTTTCCATTCCAACTCTAGCTACCAGGTAATCAACATTATTGAGTGTTTCTGTTGAGTAAGTCACATCACGCATGTTTATTATTCCTCCTTGCATAAGAGTAGCTTATCTCCAATCTAGACCACAGAGCACCTGTCATATGCCGCCCAGCTATCAATCACTTGGATGAGCTGTGATAGAGACTCTTGGATGTACCTTTCTGCATGTATTAGATCTCTATAGTCGCTCAACAAGGGTGAAAAGGGAAGTCCGTCATATATTCGATACCTTGATAACGGGTTTGATTCTATCAGGGGTTTCGTTACTGCATCCGTCATATTGACTGTCAGAACAACCTTTTTCCAAATTCTCTGTAAGTCTTTGTGTTCTGAAAACTCGTTTGCCAATGCGCTTATTTTTGCCAAAGACATTTGGTTTTGGCTAAAGGGCATTATAATGCAATCGCAAACCTCCAGAACAGCCAATTGCTGCGAACAAAAGCCACTGTTCATATCAATTAGTACTGTCTCATATTCACCAAGACTTTTTATTTGCTCGAATAAATTGCAGATATCTGCATACGACAATTCGTTGAACTCTATGATGCTTTTTGGCGCGTCGATATAGCAAACATTGCTTTTAGTATCAACATTCACACACTGAGCTATTTCTGTTCTAATGTCTGTGTGTCTTGACTTTAGTGCGAGTAAAATGTTCGACATGCATTTGCTTTGTGTAGTGGTGAAAAGGCTGGGGGTGGAGTCAAGCTTTTCCCATTTCATATAGAGAGCGTGTGATTTCGCAAGTACAATCGCTAGTGACAATGAAAGCGTCGTTTTACCACACCCGCCTACCGGTGAGTAGATCCCGACCAATTTTGTACTCATACCACCTTTCTTGGCTTTTAAGTTGTATTGTTTAGCTTTCTTATTGTTAGGTATAACGATTTTGCTATCCCCTGTTTTTTCAGCATACACAACAAGGATGCTCTCAATAAATTTATCAACACGCTGGTACTTGTTAATGTATATAACTTCGCTATTCGGCGGGTGTGAATCATCTGAGAGCATCGCTTTAACTGGAATCTGCTCTGTACGATTCAAAGCATCCGAAAATTCAGGTGCAACAAGTAGAATATCAATTGAACCAGCATTTCTGTTAAGATGCTCACACAAATCTGTAAGTGCACTAAATCCATGAACATTAAACATTGATTGAACCAGAAGGTATCCTGTGATGGACTTCAGATAGAACTCATCAGGATCGCATATTATGAGATTTATTTTGAACATAACAACATTCCATTTCAAACATTTGATGGAGCATATCCTAACATCCTGTGGTGAGGTTGTCAATGAACATGATCCACAAATTATTTCTAATTGTTTGTGGATTATGTACAATATGGTATTTGGAACTTTCATACTCTTGGTTGAACTTTCAAGGATTTTGATATGTACAGTCAATAAATGTCGAACTTAGCGACTTCGGAATTGCATTATTTGTCGCACATAGCATGACGAAACGAGTTGACTATTCTATAACATTGGATATAATTAGAATAGGAGATTACAACCCCTCTCGCAAGTCATAATGCGGGAGGGGTTAGTTATGTCGGAAATTACCATTTATTCCACTACTTGTAATAAAAACCGACAAAACGTCACAGTTTTTAATGCATTGGATAACGAAACCGCCAATAGTTAAGCTAAGACACTCGGAGAAAAACAAACTAGCCAATCCATCAGTCTTTTTGGCACGACTTCGTCGCGTATGGGCTTGCGTACTGTTAGTATGCCGCACCCAGCCTATCCTCGAGTCGCACCAAAAACCCTCGCTGGCTTGAGCAGTCGTTTTTGTCCGAGTGCCTAAAAGGGGGATTCTATGTCTGAAATACATAAATACGAACTGATATGGGATGGTTGGAAAGTAGATAGGCAAATCGGTGAAGGTGCCTATGGAAAAGTCTATGAAGTAAAGCGATGCGAATTTGGCATTGTATATACTTCCGCGGTAAAAATCATTTCAATCCCTCAGAATAGGAATGATATAAATGTGTTAATCGCGGAAGGGATGGGCGAAGGCTCTATTCGCGGCTTTTATCAATGGGTTGTGCAGGATATCCTTAAAGAAATTGACTTAATGCAAAAGATGAAAGGGACTTCGAATATTGTATCAATTGAAGATCATCGTGTGATCGAGTTGGAAGGCGAGATTGGTTTCGATATATTAATTCGGATGGAATTGCTGGAAAGCCTGACAAACGTGATGATGAGCCGACGGTTGAGTGAGGATGAAGTTGCCAAAATGGCAATAGATATCTGTAAAGCACTGGAACTCTGTGCCTCATATAAACTGATACATAGGGACGTTAAGCCAGATAATATATTTGTATCGTCACATGGGAATTATAAGTTAGGCGATTTTGGCATTGCCCGCCAGATTGAGCGAACGGTTGCGGAGCTAAGCCGAAAAGGAAGTTATACATATATGGCCCCAGAGGTTTATAATGGCAAGCCATATAATGCCAGTGTGGATCTTTATTCACTGGGCATTGTAATGTACCGTCTATTGAACCAGCATAGAGCCCCTTTTATGCCAGAAAACCTACATAATATCACCCCTGAAGATAAAGAACAGTCATATCTGCGGAGAATAGCCGGCGAAGAAATCCCGCCATTAAGGAATGTAAAGCCTGAGCTGTCTGATATAGTTCTTAAAGCTTGTTCGTATGATAGAAAAAGGAGGTATGCCAACCCTAGTGAGATGAAGGAAGCTCTACTGAGGATGCTGAAAGCATCTGCGACAGACGAGTCTATTACATTGGATGATGAAATACCATCAAAGGTATTGGAGATGCCAATCAATGAGGGTACAGCTCTGACACAGAAAAACTTTCACTCTGAACCTTCATATTGTTCTTCCGAAAAAGATACTATGCCTTCCGAATATAAATCAGGTGAAATCGATGATAATCAAGAGCCAACACTACAGATGCAAATTCGACCAAGGTATTGGAAAATAGTCTTTTGTATCCTAGGAATGGCAGTACTCACGGTTATGTTAATACCTGCACCAAGAATCGGTACGGAACCTCCGCCGACTCGAACCATTTCGCCGACTCCATTCCCTGGTATTCCTGACCGTTTCCCGGTTCCATCGTCATCGTCATGGTCGAGAAATGTTATCATTTCGCTCGAATTACATGGCACAGACAGAGCAGATGTGCTTGATCAACCTAGTGTTTTTGGTAATTTTGTTGAGACAATATGGTCTGATGCAAGACTTGAGTACTTAGGTATATATGAAAAAGATGCTAATAACGATGTTATGTATTGGCTAAAAATTCGTAGTACCCTGACTGGGAATGAAGGCTATATCAGAAGTTCAATGCTGCTAGCGAATATTCATGATAACAACAATGATTTAGTTAAAACTGTCGTTTTTGGTGAATATGGTTCCGGTTGGATAAGGGTGTATGAGAATGATGGTCGTATAATTCTTGCAGAATATAATTCACAGGGCAATTTTAGCTGGAATCGGCAGGTGCAATAGTGATTGAATGTGCGCCTATCAATGTTTTCATAAAATTTGTGAGGATAAAACCCTAGTTTTTTCGCAGTGTTCTTTGTTTTATTTCGCATTTAGATATTATTCATTTAAAAACGCCTGTAAATTGACACTTTTTGAAAGCTGATGTACTCAAAAAACAGTTGAATTTTTTTGATATTTATAGTACATTTTTAACACCGACAGTAACATTTTGGATGCCAAATACATCATTGCTGAGCGGTTCATTAACAAGGAAATTGGGGGTATGAAACCATGATCCGAAAAATTGTAGCTGTGGTTGCATGTTTTGCTTTTGTTCAATACACTCTACCGAGGGAAGTCTCGGGCTTGGAAACAAGTGGCAACATATTTTTTACAACTTTTGGTGAGCAATTGCGAGGCACGACACCTAGTTTTTCCCCTCCCACTTTAGAGGGTTTGGCCCATGCGAGGGTGGGAGAGTCACCTCATCATGGGGTAACCATAATTAACGGTGGTGTTCTGTCTGAGTTAACAGATACCTCTGTAATAACAAGGGGTAGTGAAATAGCAACCGGAACAGAATCTGGCCTAACGCTTCATATCGGTGGCTCCCGAACAGTGATTTTAGACAGGAATACACGAATTTATTTCGAGCTGCTGAACTGGTATAACGGTGACTTGATTGTGAGAATCCGGCAATTAGAAGGTTCATTAATTAGTGACATCGTTTCGCTGGAAGGTTATGCTTTGCATGAAACAATAATTGGCGATAATAGTGGGACTTACATAGAAATGGGTGTGCTTGGTACTTCATACTATACTTGTGCGGAGCCAAATTCTGATGCAACAATTTTTCTATTTGAAGGCGCTACTGCCATTAACGGATACAACCAACTCTATAGCATTGTTGCTGGTGAAGGTGCCTTCTTTTTAGATGGTGTGCTTAATGTCGAGAGATTTTGCTTGGATAGAATCAACAGCTTACCTGATTTTGCACATGAATTCATGGAACGAAAAGGAATAGATGCAAGGCTGCTTTCTGAAACGGAGTTTAGAAACGATCCTTTTATACAACAAAGGCTAGGCTTGCTTGACTCTTATGTGTTTTCTAGGGATAGGGCATTTATTCAGGATTTATCAACTTCCAGCTTCGATCAAGACGAAGATGAATCATGGGAAAATGACTTAAAAGATGCCCATGTTAGACAATTTTCGAATATACTTGAGCCGATTAACAGTAACAGTCAACTGCCTCAAATAAGCCGCCGCGAAGTACCAGCTATTTTCCCAAGAGAAGATGACGACACTGATATTGATAATGCAAATAATGATGATGGTGATAGTGTTGGAAATGCTCCAACGCCAGGAACACCAAGTAATCCATCAGAAACACCTACACAAGATACTCCAACAGAAGCTACGACGGGAACACCAGATACTGCTACGACAGGAACACCAACATCAGATACTGCTACAACAGGAACACCTACACAAGATACTGCTACAACAGGAACACCTACACAAGATACTACTACGACGGGAGCACCTACATCAGGTGCTACTACGACGGGAGCACCTACATCAGGTGCTACTACGACGGGAACACTAACACCAGATACTGCTGCGACGGGAACACCAACACCAGGTTCTCCTACGCTGGGAACATCTACACCAGTTACACCTACGCTGGGAACATCTACACTAGTTACACCTACACCGGAAACACCTACATCTGGGAATCCTATGCGAGAAAGACAAGGTACTCCAACACTAGCAACATCTCCAACAGGAACACCAACCCCAGATACTCCAATAGGAACACCGACACTGCGTACTCCAACAGAAACACCAACACCAGATACTCCAACAGGAACACCAACACCAGATACTCCAACAGGAACACCAACACCAGATACTCCAACAGGAACACCAACACCAGATCCCCCAACAGGAACACCAACACCAGATACTCCAACAGGAACACCAACACCAGATACCCCAACAGGAACACCAACACCAGATACTCCAACAGGAACACC
>Ga0123355_10014297_pt1 | contig 12405 bp, 11 predicted proteins | sample TergutEmb28metaG_3_FD_89872 | JGI IMG/M metagenome (GOLD analysis project Ga0123355, IMG submission 89872) | Embiratermes neotenicus P1 segment gut microbial communities from Petit-Saut dam, French Guiana - Emb289 P1 | ecosystem: Host-associated > Arthropoda: Insects > Digestive system > Gut ...
ATCACAGTGTAGCCGGAGTCAAGCGGTATGTCGCGGATTTTTCGCGTATGTAGGGCGATGAGACCCGTTCTAGCGAAAAATTCGGGACATACCGCTTGATGGAGGCGGATTTTCAGTGCAGTATGACTAGTAACACCATTTGCAGATGGCAGTAAAAAGAGAAGCAATATTTATTGCTATTGTAAAATTAGTGTGGTATCATTCAGAAAAGAAATAAATTTCATGATGTGTGTATGAAAATTGAATTGGCTGAAAAGTTAATAGCGTGCGAAAATACGATTATTCGGGCATTTGTCGGGTTAGATGGCTTCATTGATGAGGTTGTCCATGTTGTTGACAAGAGACTATGCCCTGATACTTTTGACCGTGTCAAGACACTCAAGGCGTACGGAGAACGCATTGCTGCAAGTTCCGGGCTTAGTAGTAATGTTGAAATGGTATCAGTAGACAGAAAATTGGGTGGCAATGGTCCTATCTTTGCGTTGAGTCTTAAAAAACTTAACGCAAACATCACTTACATGGGATGTGTAGGAGTTGATACCTATGACAATGTGTTTTCTGAGCTTGTCGAGGGTTCCGACATTATTGGAATTGGACAACCAAGCCACACAGATGCAATAGAGTTTGATGATGGCAAGATTATAAGCTCAAAACTAAACTCTCTAAACAGCCTTTTATGGTCTGATATTACAAATAAAATATCTCCGCAAAATTTGGCTCAAATTTTCGACAAAATGCATCTTATCAGTTTAAACAACTGGACGATGATACCCGCAATGAACGACATCTGGAAGCATATTATCGACGATGTTTTGCCGCTGATGAATTCTTCTCTCGGAGATAAGGTGCTGTTCCTTGACATAGCAGATCCTGAAAAACGCGACAGAAAAGATATTCTTGAAGCACTTGAGCTTATGGGAAAATTTGAAGATGCAGGTCTAAAAACAGTTTTAGGTCTTAATAAAAAAGAAGCTTGTGAAATTGCAGAACTTTTCGGACAAACATTCACAGCGAAAGAATCGTCGAACTTAAAAGATCTTGTCGAATTTTTGTCCCTCAAATTGCGTGTCAGTTGTATTGTTGTTCACCCGGCAGATTCGGCAGGATGCGTGAAAAATGGTGTGTATTACGAGATTGAGGGTCCTTACTGCTCACAGCCCAAGTTGTTGACAGGTGCCGGAGATAATTTTAATTCCGGGTTCATTTTTGGATATGTACAGGGCTTTGATATTAGTCAATGCTTGCTGGCAGGAGTAGCATGTTCCGGTTACTATGTAAGAGAATGTAAAAGTCCGTCAACAAAAGAGCTTTCGGAGTTTTTGAAAAAATGGGATGCCGGACAACTGATATAATAGATAACAGTCAATTGCTTTTTATCATAACGATCAAGCGTTCTAAGAAGGTTTTGGCTGAACAAAAATTATTTTTTGAAGAGGTGGAATATTAAATGACATCAAATGTAGTTACCGCAAAAGATATCGCACTTATGATTGACCATTCATTGCTAAAACCCGAACTGACCGGTCAAGAGGTTGTTGAGGGCTGTCTGCTTGCAAAAGAATACGGATGTGCGACAGTATGCGTAAAGCCGGGCGATGTGCTCACAGCTATGGAAGTGCTTGGTGATTCAGATGTATTGGTGACAACCGTGGTCGGATTTCCTCACGGAAGTAACTTGACCGAAGTGAAGTTGCTTGAAGCAGAGCTTGCAATAAAACAAGGCTGTAAAGAGCTGGACATGGTTCTCAACATAGGGTATCTATTGGCAAAGAACTATGATGCAGTGGAAGAAGATGTTCGTGCCGTATGCGAGTTGTCACATAAGCACGGCGTTATCGTTAAAGTTATTTTTGAAAATTTTTACTTAACCGATGATCTTATCGCAAAAGCTTGTGAAATATGCGAAAGAGCAGGAGCGGATTTCGTTAAAACTTCGACAGGATTTGCCGGCGGTGGTGCTACACTGGACGATCTCAGATTAATGCGCGCTTCATGCTCCGAAAAGGTTCAGGTCAAAGCGGCAGGTGGAGTACGTACGTTGGATGCAGCGCTCTCTGTCAGAGCTGTCGGGTGTACTCGCTTCGGCGCTACTACAACAAAGCAGATAGTCGAAGATGCCCGTGAACGAGAAAAAGAAGGCACGTTAAAACTGCCTGAAAAAGCAGAAGAGTTAACCATCGGCTACTAATACTGTATGAGGTACTGCAAGTTTTTGAGGCGAAGTATAATGGGAAATCTAAACTAATGGAAAGGGTTTAATGCTATGAAATTAGGTTTTTTGTCAGCTATCTTACCGGAGTACACATTCGAGCAGATTATTGATTACGCATCGGAACTCGAGCTGTCTCGTGTGGAACTTGCATGTTGGCCAAAGGGTAAGGCCGAAAGGAGATATGCAGGTGTAACGCACATAGATGCAGCGGATTACAACAAGTCAGCAATCATGGAGAAACTGTCGTCAACAGGTGTAGAAATTTCCGGGTTGGGATATTACCCAAACCCTCTGACAACAGATTTAGAACAAAGAGAAGTCTTTATTGAGCATCTTAAAAAAATCATTAAACTGTCTTCCGAACTAGAAATAAACATCGTAAATACATTCGTTGGAAAAGACAGACTCTCAAGCGTTGACGACAATTTCGTTGAGTTTGAAAAAGTTTGGCCCGAAATTATCAAGTATGCAGAAGATTTAGGCGTTACGGTCTGTATAGAAAATTGTCAAATGTATTTCACAAAAGACGAAGCTCCGGGTGGAAACAATTTGGCAAGCACTCCTGCTATTTGGGAGCGTATGTTCAATATTATTGACAGCAAAAATTTTGCGCTAAACTATGACCCGTCACATCTTGTGTGGATGCAAATGGACTATGTCGCACCAATATATAGTTTCAAGGACAAAATCAAGCACTTCCACGTTAAAGATGTGAAATTCTACAGAGACAAATATGATAAAGTAGGTCCTTTTGCACATCCTCTTGAGTATCATCAACCAAAACTGCCCGGCTTGGGTGATGTTGACTGGGGAAATGTAATATCTGCACTAAATGATATAAGATACAAAGACAGTTTGATTATTGAAGTCGAAGACAGGGCTTTCGAGGACAGTTTGCAAGCCAGACTTAATTCTGTTTTACTCGCTAAGAATTTCATGCGACAATATGTTGTATAATAAAGGAGAGTACAAATGAAAAAAATTGGAGTTGGCGTAATCGGAGTTGGATTTATAGGTCCTGTGCATATCGAGGCAGTCAGACGACTTGGTTTTGCAGAAGTCGTGGCTATTTCCGATAACAATCAAGCAGTTGCAGATGCAAAAGCAAGCGAATATCACATTCCTAAAGCTTATGGAGACTACATTGAGCTTATTAATGACCCGAATGTGGAGTGCGTACATATAACAACGCCGAATTATTTACACTTTCCTATGGCAAAAGCTGCAATAGCCGCCGGAAAACATGTTTTGTGTGACAAGCCTCTTGCTATGACAAGCGTAGAGTCCGCAGAACTGGTGCGACTGGCCAAAGAAGCTGGTGTCGTTGCCGCTATCAATTTCAACTTGAGGTTTTATCCACTGGCACATCAAGTCAAAGCAATGATAGATAATGGCGAACTCGGTGAAATATTTGCGATAAATGGTTCTTATCAGCAAGACTGGCTTCAAAAGGAAACAGACTATTCTTGGAGACTTGAGCCGGATCAATCCGGTGACTCAAGAGCCATTGCTGATATTGGGTCACATTGGTTAGACCTTATAGAATTTATGACAGGCAGAACCGTCTCAAGAGTGTGTGCAGATTTTGCAACATTCTTCCCAACCAGAAAGAAACCTCTAAAACCAGTAGAGACATATTCAGGAAAAATCCTTACTGCTGAAGACTATCAAGACGTACCTATAGAAACAGAGGACTATGCTACTGTATTGTTGCATTTTGAAAACGGAGCACATGGTTCAGTTACTGTAAATCAAGTTGCTGCAGGTCGCAAGAACAGGCTTTTCTTTGAGATTTACGGAAGCAAAAAAAGTGTTTGCTTTGATTCGGAAAAACCAAACGAGCTGTGGATTGGGGAACGTGACACATATAATGGTTCTCTTATTCGAGATCCGTCGCTTCTTGTACCTGTTGCAAGAGACATCGTAAGTTACCCCGGTGGTCATAATGAGGGTTTTGCGGACACATTTAAGCAATGCTTCAATAAATTATACACCTACATAAAGGACGAGGGGCATAAAAAAGGACTCCCGGCTACATTCCCAACTTTTGAGGACGGGCACAGAGAATTGCTGCTTTGCGAAGCAATTGTAGACTCGGCAAAAGCAGAACGCTGGCTTGAGGTAAAATAGTTATTTATCCCAATGAAATCTTGTTTAAAAAATCCAGGAGGCTGTACTATTGATTCAAGTCAGTAACCTAACAAAACGATATGGTGAAAAAGTTGCCCTTGATAACGTCAGCTTCTCAATTGATGCAGGAGAGGTGGTTGGTTTGCTGGGCCTTAACGGTGCCGGGAAAACAACCACCATGAACATTATCACAGGATATATAAGCGCTACATCAGGAACGGTATCAATTGGCGGCTATGACATAACATCAGATGGAAGTAAGGCAAAAAGTTTGATGGGTTATATGCCGGAAATTCCGGCGTTTTACCCTGAATTGCGTGTAGATGAACACCTGGACTACATCTGCAACCTCAAGGGTGTATACAAAGGCAAAGAAGCTCGCTCTGCACATATCTTGGATATATGCAATCGTGTGGGTATTACTGATGTCAAAAGACGGATGATACGGAATTTATCAAAGGGCTACAAACAAAGAGTGGGGTTTGCGCAGGCTCTAATAGGGGACCCAAAGGTTATAATCCTGGATGAGCCGACAGCAGGTCTTGATCCATCCCAAATTGTTGAAATGCGAAAACTTGTAAAAACAAGTGGAGAAGAAAGCACAGTTGTTGTCTCTTCACACATATTGTCCGAAGTTCAAGCAGTCTGTAATCGTGTCATTGTGCTTAATAGTGGAAAGTTGTTAGCCGACGATTCTCCGAAAAATCTTATTGGAGATGGAGCATCGCTGGAAGAAGTGTTTTTGAGACTGATAAGCGGAGAAAGTGCTGCGCACTTAGAGGTGAATTAAGAAGTGAAAGCTATTTTCAAGAGAGAACTCCTTGCTTACTTCCGTACGCCTATTGGGTACGTGTTTATTTGTGCTATGTACTTGTTTACGGGGTTTTACTTTTTCACAAACAATATCTTTTTAAACACAACCGATTCATCAATGATGTTTTCAATGATGTTTTCAGTCGTTTTGTTTCTTGTGCCGATTCTAACTATGCGCTTGTTGAGTGAAGACAGGCGTACAAAAACGGACCAAACATTACTGACCTCACCTGTATCCCGACCTGTCATAGTGATAAGCAAATATCTTGCAGCTCTGTGTGTATATGCTATCGCCATATCAGGGACGCTTGGTACTATGTTAATAATGCAAATATATGCACAGCCCGAATGGCCTGTTGTGGTGGGCAACTTCATTGGTCTGTTTCTCTTAGGCGCCACTCTTATCGCCATATGCTTATTCATTTCATCTCTGACAGAGAATCAAGTAATAGCGGCTGTGGGCGGTTTTGGCGCAAGCCTTTTCTTGATATTATTTGATTCTATGCGTTTTGTGGTTATGAACAGATTTCTAAGAGAGTTTTTTACCCAAATGTCGTTCAACGGCAGATATAGAGGATTTACCATAGGCATAATTGACTTTGCTGATGTTACATTCTTTGTCAGCATTGCTTTGTGTTTTCTCTGTTTCACCATGATTGTGCTTGAAAGACGACGATGGAACTAATCTCACTTCCTGTTGAGCACAATGCAAAACACCTGCTTCAATTGACACTACATGTTATTTGTGTAACCGATTCTGCTTGTTAGATTCTTAGCAACTTACATTCGGAGGCTTTCATTGAAAAAAATATTCGCTTTTTTAAAAAAAATCTTCATGGGCTCAACCACGCCCAGGCATGATGTCTCACGACCTTCTTCTCGTTTGACAATAAACATCCTATTTGTAGTCATTACTGTGTCGCTTATTGCCACGGTCTTACTAATAAACGGGATTGCTTTGCGTTTGTCTGAGCGATATTCTCTCCGAGTTGATTTAACAGAAGGTGCCGTATTTGAGATAAGTGATGCGACGAGAGAGCTTATTTCAATGATTGATACACCTGTAGAAATATTCGTCCTTTCTGAAGAAGGCGGGTTTACAGGCGATCGTTATTTAGTACAAGCCCAACAGATATTTAATCAATATCCGCGTCACTCCAACTTCATATCACTTGAGTATATAGATTATGTGACAAATCCGGGTTTTGCTGTAAACTTTCCCGATTTGCCCCTTTCGCATGGGGATGTGATCGTTCGGAGTGGTGACAATGTCAGGCATATTTCCGGAGTGAATCTGTTCCACTTTATGGTGACACCCGAGGGTAATTTTGCAATAATTGCTTCACGTGCAGAAGAAGCCATAACGTCGGCAATTCTTAATGTGCTCAGTGACGATGTTGTGAGGGTAGCAATTCTCACGGGAAATGGTGCTTCTGTATCTCAGCAACTTAATATGCTTCTGACAGATAATAACTATATAGTTGAGACTGTGCCCCTTGCCACTGCCGTATTAGATGATTTCGATATTGCTTTCTTACTTGCACCGACCATTGATCTTTCAGAAAACATAATTCGTAATCTTGAAGCGTTTTTATATAACAACGGGCAGTTCGGCAAAACACTATTTTACACTGCCGGACCGATGCAGGGTGATATGCCAAATCTTGATATGTTTTTTTCAGAGTGGGGTGTGCGCTTCGGCGATGGTGCAGTTTTTGAAACAAATGCAGATCGCACCTACCAGTTTCAACCGTTCTACCCTACTGTGTTGTATGAGGATAGCAGGGCGTATGATTTATTGCGTGATAGAAGTATGCCGTTTTTGATGCCACTTTCCAGACCTATGGAAATATTGTTCAACTTTAGAGATGGGTTTTTTGTTGAACCGATACTATCATTCAGCGATACAACAGGTGTGCGTCCAACAGATGCTCGTGAAGACTTCACCGCAGAAATGGCAACCCGACGCGGACCAATGCCGGCTATGGCAATCTCAAGTTTCCGTGTCTCTGCCCACGATGGAGCACAGCTAGAGTCAAATATCGTGTTTTCATCTTCGACAGCAATATTCGAGCCTATTTCCCTGCAAAACACCTCACTAAACAATGCCGAGTTTCTCCTCAACCTTTTGGGCGACCTCGCAGGCAGAGATGATATAATAAGTCTTCCTCCAGTATCGCTTGCAGGAAGGACGCTAGGAATCACATCTTCACAAGCATCAAATTTAGGTGTCATACTAGTAGGCATAATCCCTTTGTCAATTTTGCTTGCCGGAATTACAGTATGGCTTGTCAGAAGATATAGATAAGGAGCAAACATTGCATGAGAAACTTAAAGCGTTTATCCATAATTGGAATCGTAACGGTCTCTTTGCTGGCTGTCATATATGTTTTATTATTGCAAGAGCAGGAAGCTGATTGGCAAGATGGCGTGATTTTTTCATCAGCCACTGCTGCAGATGTACAATCTGTTACAGTAACAAATGAAAGTGGCACTTTTCACTTTTACTTTGACCCTGACGATGGAGGATATGTAACCGATGAAATTCCCCCATTCATTGTAGATATTGACGTGTTTATCGGATTCTTGACAAATTCAGCCCGATTGTCAGCAATCAGAACAATACCTTTTGATGAATCAGATTCACAAGATTGGGGGTTGGAGAACCCCTCTGCCGAAGCAGAAATAGTATTCTTTGACGGAACTTCACTTAGGCTCTATATAGGAAATATTGAGCCGGTTTCCGGCAACTACTTTGCTGCAGTTGATGGCTTTGAAGGTGTTCACATTATCCCTCGTATGGTAGCTGAACAATTTTTGCGTCCAAAAACTCAAATTATATCAATGCATGTAACACCACCGTTGGTATTTTCCAGTCCTCTTTCGGCAATTCGGGACATTACCTTCGAGGGTGGTCGTTTGGATCGTCCAGTTACGATGCAGGCTGTAATGGGTGCCGCTGAAGAGGTTGTGCTTGCCGCAATGTCATTCGGAACAGCAACCCACATTGTACATGGTGCAGCAACCTACCAACTGGATCAAACCTACGGATCATACATATTCGGATCTCTTTTTGGAATTAATGCGATTGACATTGTAGGTTTTAACATGACCGAAGCCCAAATTTCTGAGCTAGGCTTTGATAACCCATATATGACTGTTGACTTTCATATGCTGGATAGAGCTGATGAACCACCATTATTGGTGCCGCTGAGAATAGTACAGGCAGAGGATGCGCATTATTATATAACTGTTGAGGGAAGTGGTGTTGTCTATTTAATCGGGCGTGAACCTTTTATGGACATCAGCTTCGACCGACTGCCGACGCGTTGGTTTTTGACACCGTTTATTATGACCCTTTCGGCAGTAACAGTAGAAGCGGAAGATTTATACATACGGCTTGAAATTGACAATACTGACCCGCAAAACCCAATAATTACACATCAAGACCAAGAGGTGGATGTTGAGCTGTTTCGTTCATTCTTTCGGCTTATAACAAGTGCTGCACATGACGATTCATACTTAGGCCCACACACTCCCGCAACGGATGCCCCGCTGTTAACAATTACCTATGAATACCAAAATCCTGCTAAAGTACCTGATATATTGACTATCCACGCCGGAGGTGTACGCAGGCATAATGTTTTTATCAACGGGTCAGGTGAGTTTGCTATACGAGATTCTTTTGCAGATAGTGTAGTGCAGGGTGCGCTGAATCTTTTGGCAGGAATTCAAATAAATGAGATGTGGTAACAACGCAGCCACACTTAGTAATTGCTCTTTAGCAACGTTGCACGAAGTTATATGTGTTACTTGCATAATATTCACAAATCACCATTGACTGGTGGCGTTAGAGCTGTTATAATTGCACCATTCTGGACTTAAACTTTTTTTAGGAGGGTAATTAATGAAGATAGGATTATATTCGATTTCTTGTTCTGGCGTGTGGTTTAATGACCGGCCTGCACTCACTGTGGAGGAGTTTGTTGACACTGCAAAAAAATACAAATATGACGGTGTTGAAATTGATCTTAAACGTCCACATGGCTCGCCGCTAGACCTAGATTCCAAGCGTTGTCGCGAAATTCGTGAGTATGTCGCAAAAAGTGGACTTGAAATGTGTGCTGTTGCAGCAAACAATGACTTTGCAACAATTGTACCTGAAAAAATCGAAAATGAGTTGCTTATGGTTAAGGAGCAAATACGTGTTGCAAAAGAGCTCGGTGCTCCTGTTTTAAGGCTCTTTGGATGCTGGCGTGGCATCGTAATGAAAAATGGTATTGGAACATATGAAACTCAAAAAGAAATGCACAATTTTTACGGGGCATTGGACTATGAACTTCGCTTAAGTATTCTTGAATGTCTTAAAGAATGCGTTGTGTGGGCGAAAGAAGCAGGAGTGATGCTTGCACTGCAAAATCACAGCCCTGTCATCAATACTTACAACGACATGCTCGACTTTGTTAAATGGGTAGACTCGCCATGGTTAAAGTGTTGCTTTGATGCTCCTTGCTGTGGTTGGAATGAACACGTTCAATCCGATGAATATATGACAAAAGCAGTTAGAGATGTTGGAGATTTGCAAGTTCTATCTCATGCAAATGCCGAATTTGTTGAAAATAAAGACGGCACTGTAGAGATGATTTCGTTTGACCCGAATGCTCAACCTGTTTTGACAAATTATCCTGTGTTTGTAAAAGAATCTCTTAAGGTTGGATATAAAGGATATCTCAACTATGAGTTCTGCCATATGCCGTTCCAAGGTGGCAAAGTTCTCGGATATGACTATATCGACGACCAAATTCGTCTCGCTCAAATATACTTCCGCAACTTGATTGAGCAAAGCTAAGTAGTTTTCAGAATTTGTTACAGCAAAGAGTTACAAATTTTGATTATAATTAAAAAAGTAAAGGAGAATAAAAGCAAATGAAAAAAATGACCATAATCGCATTGTTGCTCTGTCTTTGCCTAGTGCTGCTAGTAGCGTGTGGAAACGGAGACGAAGATGTAGCAACACCTGAGGACCCTGTGGTAGAAGACACAACACCTGAAGCCCCTGATGATGAGGTTGAAGCACTGCCCGTGCCTGACGCTGTTGAGCCGGATGACGAGGGCATCAGAGAAATAAGACTTGCTGCTCACAATGCTGTTGTAGACGGAAACACCTATCGTATACGTTACGAGGCAGACATCGTTGAAGCAGTGGAAGATGCAGTCAGATTTGGTTTCCAAATCGATCATTCAACATTCGTTTCTAACTGGGATGCTTCAACCGAAGCAGAACAAATCCGTGCAAGTATAGATTCAGGTGTAGACATCATTTTGGTCAACCCTGTTGCTTCTACAGGATTAGACCCACTTATCGAAATGGCACAAGCAGCCGGAATACTCTGGGTTAATGCAGACGTCATCTATACTTCTCCATATGTTGACATTCTCAACATAGCAACAGATCAAGAGTATCTTGGCTATCGCACAGCTATGGAAGCTGGCAGAGTACTTGGTCAAGGCGCAAGAGTTCTAATGGTCGAAGCAATGCCAGGTAATGTCGCAAATGAAGATCGTCAAAGAGGATTTGAACGCGGTATTGAATACTGGGACTTCGATGTTGTCGGAACAGGATATCACAACTGGAACGCTGACATGGCTCTGCAAACAATGACAGAAATACTCAACATGGGTGTGGAGTTTGACGGTGTGCTTATATCTCAAGTTGCTGATAGTGCACTAACTGCTTTTGAAAACACCGGTGCACCTCTTCCAAGATTTATGGGCTTCCACGACAGTGGTGACTGGATGCAAAGAATGATTACGCTTAATGAAGATGAACATGTTATGGATTTCCTAGTGCTCTCTAACCCTCCGGGCGTTGGTGCAACTGCACTTAACTTCGGACTTAACATACTGCTCGGTAGAGAGATGAGAACAGACATCTTTGATGACGACTCAATCAGATCTATCCTAATTCCACCAAGAATTTGGTTTAACTACGATAATATGGAAGATTATCGCGAAATGGCATTTGCAATGGCACCGGGTGATGCAATATCATTCTGGCTTGACGTTGACGAAGTAAACGAACAATTCTTCAGATAAATTACAACAAGACCGGGTTAATCGGCCGGCGATATATTTCGCCGGCCGAGGCTCGTGTCTGAACCATGATAGGAGGGTTCTCTATGCTAGAGATGCGAGGAATCGAAAAAAGATTCGATGCGGTGGTTGCACTAAATAAAGCTTCCTTGACGGCCTCTCCCGGCGAAATAACGGCATTGCTTGGATCTAATGGTTCGGGAAAATCTACCATGATTAAAATACTTGCAGGAACATACATGGCAGATCGGGGAGAAATACTTTTTGATGGCACGCATGTCAAAATTTCCTCCGGAAAGGACTCGCGAAAACATGGTATAGCAACGGCGTTCCAGGAGCGAAGCTTGATTCCGTCCATGAGTGTCGTGGACAATCTGCTGCTTGGTGACTTGCCGAAAAATAAATTTGGAATAGTAGATCGCAAAAAAGCAAGGAGTCAGATTATTGAAACCCTTGAGCGATTTAATATAGATTGTGATCCGGATGCATATGTTCAAACTCTTATGCCATCAACACAGACAATGTTGGAAATGGCAAAAGCGGTACTACAAAAGCCCAGACTCTTGTTGCTCGATGAAGTTACTGCACCTCTGCACTATGATGAGATTCAAGTACTATTTAAAGTTATTCGGGAACTTAAAGATGAAGGAATGGCGATAATTTACGTTACCCATCGCATGAATGAGGTCTTTGAACTATGCGACAAGGTGACAGTTTTGCGTGGAGGGGAAGTTGTCAGCGATGGTCTAACATCCGACCTTACGCTTAACGACATCGTATATCACATGACAGGCAAACGTCCTGAAGCTCATGGGCATAGTGATAAGTCAAAAGAAACCGGAGTTCAAGGAGACCCACTTCTGGATGTTCAGAACCTTGAAGTCTATCCCAATGTTTGGGATGTGTCTATGAAAGCATATAAGGGCGAGATCGTTGGTATTGCCGGCTTGCAAGGACAAGGTCAATCTGAATTTATGCGAGCCATGCTTGGTGCTGAGGAAATAAGCAAAGGTGCTGTGAAGTTTGGTGGCGAAGCTGTAAAGTTTAAGTCTCCAACCAAAGCTGTAAAAAGTGGTCTGGGCTTTGTTTCGGGCGACCGCGGGAAAGAAGCCATTTTTGCAACACGCCCGATATCCGACAATATCTGTGCTGGCAAA
>Ga0123355_10014298_pt1 | contig 12404 bp, 13 predicted proteins | sample TergutEmb28metaG_3_FD_89872 | JGI IMG/M metagenome (GOLD analysis project Ga0123355, IMG submission 89872) | Embiratermes neotenicus P1 segment gut microbial communities from Petit-Saut dam, French Guiana - Emb289 P1 | ecosystem: Host-associated > Arthropoda: Insects > Digestive system > Gut ...
CAGCGTGAGGGGTTAGTAGCCTCTTAGGTAGGTTCGATTCCTACACATTCCCGCCATATTTATTAAAACCCTTGATACTAAGTGTTTTCGAGACAAGTAATTTAAAGATAGATATCGAAAAATCATGAAATTAATTTCATGATTTTTTTTTAATTGCAACATAGTGTCACTAATATTGATTTCATCAAGAAAAGTGACATAAAAGTGTCACTAATTTCGAGATATTCGTAAAAAAGTGACACTTTGCTGGTTCAGTGTCACGAATTATTGATTTCACTGAGAAAAGTGACATAAAAGTGTCACTAATTTCGAGATATTCGTAAAAAAGTGACACTTGAGAGTTTGAGTTGTAAGTGCCGAAAGGCACGGGAAAGCTATGGTTTTCGTTTTCCCAGCTTTAATTATTAAACCTCTTGCTATTCAACTAAAATATGTGCTATACTTCACATATATGTAGATGGTGGTTGGACATGTATATAAATGCTAGTAAAAATTTAAGGGAGTGAAAGGAATGGATTATAGTAAACTGTTTACACCGTTTAAAATTGGGAAAATGGAAGTGAAGAATCGAATTGTGCTTGCACCGATGGGGATGGGTTCTGCAAATATTAATGGTTCAAAGTCTGATTCTGAAATCAGATATTATGAGGAACGTGCTCGTGGAGGAGCAGGGCTTCTCATTTTAGGTTGTCAAATGCTGACTGAAAAACTTGCCCAGGGTTCCCTTGAAGGAACACTTGAAAAACCATATGTTATTCCAAAATTGACCGAGCTTGTAGAAGCGTGCCATCGCTACGGTGCAAAGGTAGTATGTCAAATTAGCCCAGGGACGGGGCGGAATGCATTTACTAGTATGCATACTGATCCACCAGTTTCGGCATCGGCAATTCCATCGACTTTTGAGCCAGATATTTTGTGTCATCCACTCTCAAAAGAAGAAATACAAGTGATTCTTGACCAGTTTACTAGTGCCACGGAAATGGCAATGAAAGCTGGTTTTGATGCAATGGAAGTTCACGCACATGCTGGCTATTTGATTGATCAATTCATGTCGCCAATATGGAATAAACGTACAGATGAATATGGTGGCAGCGATGAAAATCGTGCGCGCTTCCCAAGGGAAATAGTTCGTGCAATTCGAAAAGCGACAGGTCCTGATGTTCCGATTCTATTTCGTATTTCTGTTGATCATCGTTTTGAAGGTGGGCGAACTTTGGAGGACAGCATGCCGCTTATCCAGTTGCTGGAAGAAGAGGGTGTTGATGCGTTAGATATTGATTCTGGAAGTTATGAGACAATTGATTACATCTTCCCACCATCATATTTGGGTGATGCTTGTATGGCATATGTTTGTGAAGAGGCACGTAAGCATGTAAAAATTCCGCTTATGAATGCTGGAAATCATACACCTGAAACGGCAGTCCGGCTAATTGAGTCAGGGAATGCTGATTTCGTTATGTTTGGGCGTTCATTGATTGCGGATCCTGAATTACCGTTGAAGCTGATGCAAAACCGTCGGGAAGATGTACGTCCATGTATTCGCTGTAATGAAGATTGCGTTGGACGCATCATTACGAGGCTTACTAAACTGAGTTGTTCTGTGAATATTCAAGCAAATGAAGAAAATCGTTTTGGATTTGTTAAGACTGAAAATCCGAAAAATGTTGTGATTGTTGGTGGCGGGCCAGCTGGTCTTGAGGCTGCGCGTGTGGCAGCTATTTTGGGTAATAATGTAACACTTTTGGAAAAAGGGAGTGTTTTAGGCGGGCAGTTAACAGCGGCGTATACTCCAGCTTTTAAGTCACAAATAAAAGCCCTTGTTAAATGGTACGAGGTTCAACTTGGAAAATTAGGCGTAGATATAAGATATGATACAGAGGTAACAGCGGATAATGAACTATTAGAAAAAGCTGATCGCATTGTCATTGCTGTTGGGGCAAAACCTATTGAATTAAAAATTGAAGGGCTTAATAAGGATCATGTTATTGATGTAATGGACGCGCACAGAGATAAAAGGCTTGTAAAAGGCGATAAAGTGGTTGTTTGTGGCGGCGGATTGAGCGGTTGTGATTGCGCACTAGAACTTGCTGAAGAACATGGAAAAGATGTTACGATTATTGAAATGCAAGATGCAATTGGTAAAGACCTTTTATTCTTGAATGCAGCTTCTTTATTTCCGAAGATGGCTGCTGCTGGTGTGAAACAACGAATCGGTGCTGAAGTGGTTGCAATTAAAGCTGAGGGAGTGCATATTAAGTTAGTAGATGGAAGTATTGAAGTTATCCCAGCTGATACTGTAGTGACGGCTTTTGGGATGTGCCCGAATACAGCAATAATTGAGGAGATTAAGGCTAAATATCATGTTAAAACTCGTGTTGCAGGTGATTGTGATAAAGTGGGCAGAATTGGGACAGCCATCCGCGATGGGTTCTTCGCAGCGATGGATCTTGAACGTTAAACAAGGAGGTATTTGATGATGAAATTATTTGAAAAAGGTAAAATAGGCAGTATGAAAACCAAGAATCGTATTTTTATGGCTCCAATGGGTACGACTGGTGAATCTAATGGTGCTTACAATATAAGCTGTATTAATTATTTTGAAGAACGTGCTAAAGGTGGAGTTGGTCTCATTGTTACAGGAGCCAATATTGTTTCAACCAAATACGAAGAGCGACCGTGTAATGAATTATCTGGCTTTCATCATGTTGAACGTTTGGCAATGCTGATTGAAAGATGTCACCATCATGGTGCAAAAGTAGCTGTTCAGCTGACTCCAGGGCTTGGGCGCATGGTATTTACTGATCCCTTTACGCCACCTTATTCGGCAAGTGAATGTGATTCTTTTTGGTTTCCAGATCTGAAATGTAAACCGCTGGATAAGGAAGATATCCAACATCTTGTTGATAAAATGGGGTATTCGGCTACTTTATCCCTTGCTGCGGGAGCAGATGCAATTGAGGTTCATAGTTATGGCGGTTACCTTCTGGATCAATTTTGCTCGACCTTATGGAATAAGAGAACAGATGAGTACGGAGGCTCGCTGCGTAATCGTATGCGTTTCACATTAGAGTGTGTGGATGCAATTAAAACAGCTGTTAGTGGAAAAATTCCAGTCATTGTAAAATTTACTGCAATTCATGATGTTCCTGATGGAAGGGAAATAGATGAAGGGGTGGAAATGGCAAAAATTTTCGAAGAGGCTGGTGTAGATGCGGTTCACGCAGATGTCGGGTGTTATGATAATTGGTATAAAGCTATCACTACTGTTTACAGTAGATCTGGACATCAGCTAGATGCATGTTTAGCTGTTAAAAAAGCAGTTAATATTCCAGTGCTTGGTCAAGGAAATCTCAACGATCCTGAAGTCGCAGAAAAAGCACTCAGCGAAGGGAAAGTAGACTATGCAGGTCTTGCTCATCAACTGCTAGCTGATCCACATTGGTCAAATAAAGTACGAGAAGGACGCACTTATGATATTGCGCCATGTATCGGTTGTAATGAATGTTTACTCGCTGGGTTTAGTGGTAAACACTACTATTGTGCTGTAAATCCATTGTGTTTTGCAGAAAAAGATTACCAACTACCACCAAAATGTGGTAACAAAAAATCTGTACTTATTGTTGGTGGCGGTCCTGGAGGTATGCAAGCGGCAATTACAGCGGCAGAACGAGGATTTAAAGTGGAATTATGGGAAAAAACAAATCGTTTGGGTGGAAATTTATGGGCTGCTGGATTACCAACATTCAAAAGTCCAGTGTTAGCTTATATCGAATATTTATCTACTCAGGTTCATCGTCACAGGATTACAGTTAGAATGAATAAAGAAGCGATTGCTGAAGAAATCATTGCTGCAAACTTCGATAAGGTTATTCTCGCTACAGGTTCAACAAACATTGTTCCAACAATTTCAGGCGTAGAAAGGGCTATAAATGCTGAGGATGTTCTGTTAGGCAAAGTATCACCTGGAAAAAATGTCGTAGTTATTGGTGGTGGACTTGTAGGTAGTGAAGTAGCGGCATACGCGAAAGAAAAATCTGAGAAAGTAACGATCATTGAGCAGATGGATGATATTCTCATGCTTGTTCAACACTGTCGTAATAATGATCAATATTTGCGAGACATGATTAAGCACCGAGAAATTGATGTGATAGCATCGGCAACGGTAACAGATATCGCATCCGGTAAAGTAGTTTATGAGAAAGATGAAAAAGTGTTAGAAGTACTTTGTGATCAAGTAATAATCGCTGTAGGATATCATGCAAACAACTCATTGGAAGACGCGCTGGAAGATAAAGTTAAATCTTTAAGTGTAGTTGGAGATGCAAATGAACCTCGAAAGATTATGGATGCTGTTCACGAAGCTTACCATGCAATTCGGTTGTTAGTTTAATAGCGGTTGGCGGATCTATCGCAAAAAGTGTGGTAATATGTGGCGTAGTTATAATCTTTGCAGAGTTATTCTGCTCTTTTAGAAATACAAAAAAAGAAAGGACATCATGATGAGTGTTGTAAGGCATCTCGTTATGTGTCCTTCCTAGTTTTCATATCTTCTGTTGTATCGACTCCAAATCAATTTGTCACTGGACATCATTACCCTTAATCATCCCATTCGAATTTAACAATGGATCCATCATCTACGCTTATGTAATACTCGATATAAGGCATGTGTTCTCCTTCAGTTACAAACAACAATTCCCATACCCATTGCCCACGTTCCCACTCCATACCTGAATCTTCTCGAAAAGCAGCAGAAATGCCACGATATTCTAAATCATCATAGGCAATTTGAATAGCTTGTTCTAAAGATACTTCTGGATTTTCAGAGTGTTGAGCATTGTCATTTTCCTGTTGTGAATCAGTCGCTTCATTCGCTTCTTCCTGCTCATATGACACCTCATTTTCACTGATATCATCATTGCTAGCTTCATAATCACGATTATCATTCTGACAAGCTGTTAGAATGAGAGTAAAAAAACACAACAATATAATTAAATTTAATTTTTTCATAACTTTACCTCCTCAAATTTGTGGGTTCTGCCAAAAAATTCCTACTGATAATAATAATGTCCATTTCTTTCTTTAATTATACGATATCAACAGCTAATATAATTTCTCTACTAGTGCGCTGTAACATCAATTTAATGAAAACTACATTTGTAGGTAATAGGGCTAAAAAAAATATGATTCAAAAACTACATCTGTAGTTGTAATGATATTATACGTTAATTTTAGACGAAAGTCAACCCTTTTTTGAATTTTTAATTTTCGTTAAAAAGGGATTCCAAACATGTGAAAATCACAAAAATCCGACACCACTGATGAAGGAGTATCGGAAATTTTTGAAAAACGTGGAAAAACCGACACTTAAATGTCGGAAATAGTGCGAAAATCGCAAAAATCCGACACTATTAACGAAAAAGTGTCGGAAATTATTAAAAAATGCGAGAAAACCGACATTTTAATGTCGGAAATAGTGCGAAAATCGCAAAAATCCGACACTACTGATGAAGGAGTACCGTGTATTATTGATATATTCGAGAAAGGTCTTCCAAACATATAAAAAGTCTTAGCCCGCGATTCTTCGCTGGATTAAGACTTCTAACTTATGTCATTTCGCTACAGTGCCTTAACTATCGAAAATGGTTGATAATATCTCTACAATCAGTGGGAATTCGTCAGAATCAATCGTTCTAACGTCTAACTCGCATTTTTGCTGACGAATCTTAGCTATTATCGGTGTTGATGCATGGCGCATTTGCTCTTCAAGCTGATTGGCGCTCAGCTGTCGTGGCGCGATAGCCACTGCTTTTGAGGGGATCTCTTCGCCTGGGTAGGCACCTCCGCCAACTTGGGAATAGCTGTCTACAACTGTGAAAACGGCGCTTACTTCTAGAACAGATAGCACTTTCCTTAATTCGCACGCCTTTTGCTCTAGTTCATTTAACCCCATTAATAGCATTTTCAATGTTGGTATTTTGGTTATAGCTTCTTGCTCATCATAATAAAGCGTAAGCGTTGCCGCTAGTGTTGCAATTGTCATTTTATCAACCCGTAGAGCTCGGGTCAATTGGTGCTTCTTCATGGCATTGATGTAGCACTTCTTGCCAACAATAATCCCCGCTTGGGGTCCGCCTAACACTTTATCGCCACTAAAAGTAACCACATCTGCTCCAGCTGCCAAGCTAGCAGCGACTGTCAGCTCCTGTGGAAATCCATATTTTGTTAAATCAATTAACATCCCGCTCCCCATGTCATGAATAAGTGGGAGCTCTTTTTCCCTTGCAATCTCAGCAACTTCAGCAACGGTTGTCTCACGGGTAAAGCCTGAGATCTTGTAATTGCTCGTATGGACTTTCAAAATGGCTGCCGTGTTTTCACCCACACCCTGTTCATAGTCGTGCGGATGGGTCTTGTTGGTTGTGCCAATTTCTTTTAGTTTGCAATTACTTAGTTCGATGATTTCGGGAATTCTGAAGGAGCCGCCAATTTCTACTAGTTCACCGCGGGAAACGATGACCTCTTTTTCTTTTGCTAGTGTGCTTAGGACGAGCATTACGGCTGCGGCATTATTATTCACCACTAGGGCGGCTTCTGCGCCAGTTAGTTCGCATAAAATCGTTTCTAGGTGCTGATAACGACTGCCACGGCTCCCTTGTTCAATGTCATATTCAACGTTGGTAAAAGAAAGTCCCGATTCTATTAGTGCATCTTTAACGTGGGGGCTTAGTTTAGCGCGGCCGAGGTTTGTGTGAATGACTGTTCCGGTTCCGTTGATTATTTTCCTTAAGGAGGGGGTGAATTTTTGTTTAAGGAGCTGTTCGGTCTCGGTAAGTAGGAGATGCTCTAGGTCAGGATTTTGACTAGAATTATCTAGTTGTCCTGCTCTAAACTTAGAAATAGCGTCGCGGATGGCATCGGTTGCTAGTTCTTGCGAGTACAAAGTTGCTAACCTTTTCCCAGATGTTGACTTTAAAAGAGCATTTACTGATGGGATCTTTGCGAAGTTGTGGTTGTGGCTCACGATGGTACCAACTCCTTGACTAGTTGTGCTAGTGCATCGATGGCATATTTTATGTCGGTTATTGTGTGGAATAGGGAAAAGCTAAAGCGAACGATGCCTTGATCTACTGTTCCTAATTGGCGATGCATTAGCGGTGCACAGTGAGAACCGGCTCTTGTTAGGATGTCATAACGCGCATCAAGTAGTGAGCTTATTTCTGTTGAGTCGTAATCCCCGATGTTAAGTGCCACTATTCCGGTGTTTAGTAGGGTCGGATCCCCGTATGTTCGAATGCCATTGAACCTGTGGATATATTCGTGGAAGTACATTGTTAGCGCTGCTATTTCTTGGTGGAGGTTAGAAATTCCGCGGTCTAGTACATATGTGGCTCCAGCTTGTAAGCCAGCCAGGCCATGGACATTCATCGTTCCTGCTTCTAAGGATTCTGGTAAGTCCGTTGGATGGGTTTTGGAAAAAGTTGCAAAGCCACTGCCGCCGGTTATGGTGGGCTTTATCTGGATTCCTTTTTTTATGCACATTCCGCCTGTGCCTTGGGGTCCATATAAGCTTTTATGACCAGTAAAGCAGAAAATGTCAATTTCTAAGTCATCTAGGTCGATGTCGATAATGCCTGCTGCAGATGCACCATCGACGATAAGTTTTAATTGGTGTTCTTTGCAGAAATCGCTAATCCATTTTAGATTGGGTGCACTCCCAGTGACATTAGAAGCACAAGTTACGACGATTGCTTTTGTTTGCTCAGTTAGGAGTTCTGCAAATTGATGATAAAGTAGTTGTCCCGATTCATTGTCATATGCCACAAAGTCTAGCTTAATGCCTTGCTCTTCAAGTTCATACAGGGGGCGTAGAACCGAATTGTGTTCCATGACTGTCGTGATAAGATGGTCTTTTTCGGTGAACAAGTTCTTAAGGGCGATATTGATTGCCTCAGTTGCATTTTTTGTGAAAACTACATGATAATCCTGTGCCCGAAACAATTTCTGAATCACTTCGCGCGTCTCATAGATGATGCGAGTAGCTTGCAAACTAGCATCATGCCCTCCACGGCTTGGATTTCCAAGTGTTTCTGAGGAAAGTGCATGGTAAACAGCTTCAGCTACTGCTGGAGGCTTTCGTAAAGAAGTGGCGGCTTGGTCAAAATAATACATGATGGGTTCCTACTTTCTATCGACATTTTATGTAAATGTCGGGCTTTTCGGTTATTGGAGGGGTTTTTATCGACTTGATCTGCGTTTACGCTTTCTTCCAGTCGATTCCTAATTTTTCTGATAATTTTTCTAGCATGTCAACTGTCATGCGGTCTAAATCATACTTCGGTGCAAAGCCCCATTCCTTTTCGGCATCTGTTGGGTCAATCGAGTTTGGCCATGAGTTAGCGATTCCTTGACGAACAGGATCTACATCATAGTCCAGTTCAAACTCAGGCATTACTTTCTTAATCGAAGCCGCAATTTCCTCTGGTTCAAAGGACATGGCAGTAATGTTGAAGGCATTCCGATGGATTAGCTTACTTGCATCAACCTCTAATATGTCAACAATCGCATCAATGGCATCTGGCATATACATCATGTCCATTTTTGTTCCAGCACCGATGAAGGATGTATACTTTTTATTTTTTAGCGCCTCATAGTAAATGTCAACAGCATAATCTGTCGTTCCACCACCTGGTTCTGTGATGTAAGAAATTAAACCTGGGAAGCGCACCCCGCGAGTATCAACACCGTATTTCTCCCAATAGTAGTCACAAAGCAATTCTCCCGCTACTTTTGTAACGCCATACATGGTCGTTGGACGCTGAATCGTGTCCTGCGGTGTATTGTCTTTCGGCGAATTTGGTCCAAAGGCAGCGATAGAGCTTGGTGTAAACATTTTCAAATTCAACTCACGCGCTACCTCTAAGGTATTAATTAAACCATTCATGTTTAACTCCCATCCAAGCTGTGGGTTTGCCTCTGCGGTCGCTGATAATAACGCTGCTAAATGAATAATTGTGTCCACCTCATAGCGCTTCGCAATTTCCAGCATCTTTTCGCGATCATTGACATCTAAAATCTCAAAATTCCCGTCCGTTACAACTGGGTTCCCATCAGCTTCACGAATATCTGTGGCAATAACGTTATCAACACCGTAATCATCTCTTAATCGTTTGGTTAATTCTGAGCCAATCTGACCCAAACTTCCTGTAATCATTATTCTTTTCATATTGCACCTCCGTTATTCTACTTTTCATAACTGTTTTTCGCTATAGTTAATTAAACATTAGGCTAAATGATTCCTAAATCCCGACCAACACGCTCATAAACTACCAGCACTTCATCTAACATTTCTTTAGTGTGATCAGCTGTTGGCATATTTCGAACGCGACCAGTTCCTAGTGGCACTGTTGGGAAAACGATTGATTTTGCATATACGCCTGCCTCTATCAAGCTTTTGGAGAATTTTTGCGTCAAATTCTCGTCGCCAATAATACATGGAGTGATCGGCGTTTCTGATTTGCCGATATTGAACCCAAGGTTTTTAAGTCCTTCTTTTAAGTATCGACCATTCTCCCAGAGACGATCCATTCGCTCAGGTTCACTTTCCATGATTCGAATAGCTTCTATACATGCTGCTGCTGCCCCAGGTGTTAATGATGTCGAAAATAGGAAAGGTCGGGCACGGACTTTCAACCAATCGATGAGTTTTTGTGATCCTGCTACATAACCACCCACGACACCGATGGCTTTTGATAGTGTTCCCATCTGCAGGTCAATCTTATCTGCTAAACCGAAATGCTTAACAGTTCCAGCTCCCTTACCCATGACACCTGAACCATGGGCATCGTCAATATAGGTAATTAGGTTAAATTCTTCAGCTATATTAACAATTTCTGGAACATTCGCGACGTTTCCATCCATTGAGAAGACGCCATCGGCAATGTACATGATTTTTTCATACGCACCGCTTTCAGTAGCTTCTTTTGCCTTTGCTCTTAAATCGTCCATGTCTTGGTGTTTCACACGGATAATTTTTGCTCCTGATAAGCGGCAGCCATCAATAATTGATGCATGGTTTAGTTCATCAGAAAGGATGGCATCTTTTTTTCCGATAACCGCGGAGATGGCTCCCATGTTGCAATTGAATCCTGATTGGAATGCGATTGCTGCTTCTGTTCCTTTGAATTTAGCAATGGTTCTTTCAAGCTCATCATGGATATCCATTGTTCCGTTTATTGTTCGGACGGCTCCTGCGCCAACACCGTATTTTTCTGTCGCTTGGATGCAGGCTTTTTTTAATCTTTCGTCTGTGGCAAAGCCTAAATAGTTGTTTGAAGATAGGTTAATTAATATTTTGCCATTAATTTGAATCTTCGGGCCGTTTGCCCCCTCCAGAGAGTCGATAACGTTGTAAAGCCCTTTCTCTCTTAGTTCTTCTAGTTGGGGAGTTAAAAATTGGTCTAATGCTGTTGACATAAGGTCATCTCCTTTTTTGATTTTCCGCTATAAAATCCAAGGTTCAACTTTGGAAGAGCTCCCTGCTTTGACGATTTTGTAAAGCTTAGACCAGTTTATTTCAGGCCGCTCTAATAGCGCTCCGACTGCGTTTACTTCAGTCGGCATTATTTTAATTCCAAACCCGCAACCAGCTGAGATGATACTTGGTAGTGGAATTAGTTTAATGTTAGCATCATTGTTGTTGAAAAAAGCTTCTGCGGACATTGCTGCATGAGTTGAATCAAATGCTATTAAGTAATAATCTTGCATAATCATGGTGTTACCACATGATATTGTGTCATTAATGTGAGGATATTATACATATTGGTTACTTCTCCAACAGCTAGGTATTCTGTTAACCCGAAATAATCCAGGCATGCTCCACAGGTTAATATTTCAACATTGACCTCTTCCAGTTTCTTTAAGTCGTCAAGCACGGCTGACTCTGTTGTTGTTAACTGGGCACCACCATTATAGAAAATAATATGAGTAGGGAGCGTGTCCTGCTCGGTTAGGCTATAAATAAAGCCTTTCATTAAAGCAAATCCCAGTTCATCATCGCCCCTGCCCATTGTTTTGGCGTTGATAACGACAATGTAGGAACTCTCTTGCATATTGAAAGAACGGGTCGCTTGATCTGATAATAAATTATCTTCTGGATATATTTGCACGTGAAAATCCTGCGCTGCTTCTTGGTCAACTTTTACTTGCAATCCTAATTGATTTGCCATTTTCGTAAGATTTTGAGTAGCGATCTCATTATCAACTCGCATCATAATTTCAGAATTTTCTTTTAGTGCTTTCTTCGCTTTAATAACTGGCAGTGGGCATGCATCACCAGTTGCATCTATTTTCACCATGGTGCGTACCTCCTTAGTTTGTGTTTTTATACTGCTACTGCTTTAATCGTTTAGAAGTTCTCCGTTTAGGTAAGAATGGTAGATGAAGCTAGGGTTTTCATAGAATGTTGAGGTATTGAAATCTGATATTTCAGCGCTTATGAAGGAAGTGAATACGTCATACAATACGTTAACTGGTTGGAGATTGTTATCCGCTGCTATTAAGTCAATAATTAAATCGCTATAAACGCCCCCAATCGAAATATGATTTGGAACATCATATTCGCAGTTTCCGACAGAGTCAAAATCTCCGGTGGTAATTTGGCTTTTTTCGATCAGTTCATCGCCAACTTCTTCGAAGGATAGGCAGTGACTTGTATCAGCAATTTCCAACTGCCACGCAAGTTCTTCTTTTCCAATCATCTTAACGGTATCGGCATTTGTATTTTTTGTTCTACGACCGACAAATTCGATAAGTGCGCAAACGTAGTAGATATCGTCTTTTTCTTGCTCTGTCATGTTGTAGTTTCACTCCTTTCAAATTTAAGGCACTGTAATGCTTGTAGTGAATGAAAACTAATTTTGTGGGTTTTATATTGGAACTTGGCAATCTCAAAAAATGCTTTCTTTGACATTCTTCCATTCAAATATAATTTGACAAAATCCCATACTCGGTCGTCTGCCATTGGTCCTTCGACAATATCATAAATATGCCCATTACCTGCTCGGCAGTTTGCAACAAAATCAAGCCATTCATCTGTCATTTCTGTAAATTCCAGAATTTTTAATGATGAATTTTCGATGTATGTATAGTAGTTTATAACTGGGTCTGGTTTTTGGCGTTTAGCCCAACGTTTAGCTTGGTTATAGTTATTAGTACAATAAAACCCCCAAGAGAAATCCTTTGTATGTCTACTCAGGCGGATTTCTGGATACTCGACCTTTCCTCCACTTGCATGTAAAAGTTCCATAAATTTTCGCACCTTTCATAACGCTTCTAGTTAGAGATCTGAGCTCTTTCTTTACACAATTATGCTAACCTCTTGCTTCTCTACAATTTTCCCAATACAG
>Ga0123355_10014299_pt1 | contig 12404 bp, 7 predicted proteins | sample TergutEmb28metaG_3_FD_89872 | JGI IMG/M metagenome (GOLD analysis project Ga0123355, IMG submission 89872) | Embiratermes neotenicus P1 segment gut microbial communities from Petit-Saut dam, French Guiana - Emb289 P1 | ecosystem: Host-associated > Arthropoda: Insects > Digestive system > Gut ...
AGGGGTGGGGGGGGGAAGGAAGAAAAAGGGAAAAGAGGAGTGGGAGGCGGGGGGGTGAACGGAGTAAACATCAGGCATGGTGGTTTCACTGACGCATCACTCTAATAGAGAACTCTGTTCGAATATGGTCCCTGATTGAAATGTATCATGTTGTTCGCCCATGCCCTCAAGGACAATAATCACTGCGTTCCTCACTCAATTAAAGCTCTGAAGCTTTCAGTTCATCTAATACTATTTAAAAATTCAATTAGTGATTCCCCGAAATACACTGCATCTCCATTACAGGCGGATAACGTGGCTTGAGGAAATAATTATTCTGAGAAGCGTAAGAAACACGCGCACACACATTTTGTGAGCAGCGTGCGGAGTTTTGTAAATAATACAGTACCAGCTGTGTAGGTTTAATAATAATCACTGTGCTTGAAAGGATATTTCCGCTTTTCAGTCGCAGTTTGACAATAATACGAATACAAGCTACAGTACAGTTATGCTGTACCGTGTTTGTTTTATGACATATATATTTAGTATTCGTGACGTTTCAGGAGTTGGATCCGTCACTGTTATCATTTCATAGTTGTCATTATAGTGCAAACGTATTGTTTTGTTTTTCAGCTTAGTGGCTGGGGTTAGAATAAACTGTGCTACTAGTGTAGAGGTATAATTGTCAAAGTATTTGTACATGAATGACTGTTGTTGCTGTATGCCAATTCTGGTCTTATGGAATATTACTTTGTGTTGCGGGTAAAGGACCATGTCCCGAAGTTTGGAAGGAACGTAGCGCCTTCATCCTCAGGGGTTGGTACGGCCTAGAAAAATAAACAAACGTGGGAGACAGGTACAAATACGCATGTTGCTACTAGTACCGTGGTGAAACTGGCTGGCGTAGCCTTTTACATCTTTCACCAGTGCACCACAAGAACCATAAACTTTCACCTGCGTCCCACATTTGATGGTTAATGTTCAGTTACCTACCTCAAAGCGTAGCTTATCAGCACCAGCGTTGTGGAAACCACGAAGCTCGATGCTTGATCCAATTCAGTTGAGTCTGAAATGTGCCCTGGCAGTTCAAAATGTCAGTCTGCTTTGCTCGTCTCGTGTGAGTTACAGACTGCCGGCCGGGCCGGGCCGGGCCTGGCCTGGCCTGGCCTGGCCTGGCCTTTGCTGCATGTCTGCGTCGGTGAAGCAGTGCACCTGGAACTGCCGTGTGTTTAGCTGTGCTAGTTAATTCAGCTTTCAGGAAGCTCAGGGCAGGCTACTTGTACCTCTCGCGGGAATAACTCTGTTCCGTTTGCTTTAAATAAGCCACGCGTGTTGTTTATTTTATAAGCAAGAGGGCTGTGTATTTTGTACGAAATTCTTAGTACAGTACAGTACAGTACAGTACATATGTGTCGACACGAAATTGTGATTTACATGGGAAAAGTCTGCGTTTCATTGCAGTATACAGTATTATACCAGTAGAATGTCTTATTCTGTTTTTTTTTCGATTTTAATTTATAATCTGCTCTTCAGTAATTTATTTGATGTATAATATTTGGTTTTCTCACGGTAGTGAATGCGAAGATTACCGTCTTTTGTGATGTGACGCCTTTAAAAAAGTTTCTTATGTTCCCCCGCTTCCCATTGGTTCGCCCGCCGTCATGTTTTTTTTTTTCTCTCTCTCTGTCATTTACCATGTTTTCCCGCGCGAATGATCTTCCACCCTGGAGGTATATCAAGCAATTTATTTCGACACGTCTGCCAAACTGCATGGCGTCGCCTCACGGAACTCTGTAATCTTCAGTCAGTATGTGTTGAATGTGTATGTTACGTAGTAATTAAGATTGTATAGGCTCATAAACATCAGTGTGAGCGATGAGTGTGGACGTTGTGATTCTTATATAGCCTACTGTATATCAGGCGGCGACTCTCTTGAATGAAGTTATGTAAACATTTTTTGTTTCCGGTACGAACCACTGGTGCAACTCATAACTTCGATATTGCACTGTATTTAGTAGAGTGGCGCGAATTTCATGCTCTATGTTAGTAACTTTGTTAAATTACGTGCGGTTTAGCCTATTTCGGTACAGTATACCATAACGAAGGCGACCCCAGTTGCCGCGCGGTTTATGGCGTGGATTTACGGCCGTTCGCTTGATGGAATTGTGGGTTCGAAACCCGCCGGAGGCATGGGTGCCTGTCTTTTGAGAGGGTTTTGTATTGTCAGGTATGAGGTCTCTGCGACGGCCGATTATTCGTCCAGAGGAGTCCTACCGAGTGTAGTAATAAGTGTGATTGCGAAGCCACGACAAGCCTGTGGGTTGTCGCGACTTGAGGGAAAAATACCAGAACGAATGTCTGTCTGTAGTTGGTTACTTATCTAGGGTCTTAATTCGAGTTAACTAGTTGCTAGTGTCTGATTTTATTTGTTTGTGGTTTATTTTAACGACGATGCTGGTGACAGACTTTATATGCTGTCCAGCGAGTGAATGGTATGAGCAATAAATTGAAAGTAATGTGGCAAGGAGCGGTCGTGGTCAGTTGTAGGATAACATCCAGCCATATGCCAGGAGGGACTGAGGAAATCGGCGGTAAATCAGTTGGTATCTGCATCGAGATTATCTTATCTCACGAACAGAAGCCAGAAGTGTTTACCGTTTGAACCACCGTACTTGGTGGATCAAATATCCATGGCCGTATAAGTCACGTGCCTTATTACGTTGGCAAAATTCTGGTTTTGCTAAAAAAATATTCGTGATGTCTTTTGGTATTTTCATGTGTTCATTACAGGGATCGGTCTCAGAATTGTGCGAACCAGAGGCGGTTTATACCTGTGTTTTTAATTTTGTACATAATTTCATTCTTGGGGGTTTCGCTAGTAATTTATGAGATCAGTTTCATTGTATCACGCTTGGTTTAACTTTATGACTAAATTTCACTATATTAATAATATGCATTGTATTGTTTGTGCTTTGTGCTCGTCTGACGTCATGATTGTTCATCTTGTCTGCAGCACTGTCTGATTCTATCTGCTCGCCAATCTTATATCATCTTCGGACATATCTGAAAGGTAACCAAGTTATAACGATGCTGCGCATTTTGCTTTCTAGAGATCAGAGAGCTTTTTTCTTCCATTCACTTACTACCTGTCTTCCTGCACTTTAACTGCATGGGGTGAGATTAACTGAAGTGGTAGCGCATGAGGATCTAATCACACAGGTGTGGGAGAGATTCTCTAACAGCTCACATATTCTTCGTCTTTGTAAGAGGTTAAATTTCACCAGTGACATAAAGTCCCTTCGGTTGAATTTTGTATAAAGCTGTAAGCTTGCAGAAAAAGTGTACTGGAATATTCGTAAAATGTATTTCATTTTTCTTCGCATCTTTTCGTCACAACAATCTTCATCCTGAAAGATATATAGATAGTAATGCAAGCGATCCATACAGAAAGGCCTGTGGATCTGTTGTTGTTGGTTATAATACGTGCTGACGTGCATCGACAAATTTTAGTAAAAATTTATAATACTAAAGTGGTTACAGACGGACATACGGATAGGACGAAGCTAATAAGATAACTTGTATGGCGTTTAGTTGCGAATACGCCAAAAGCGTTCGTAGTGGTTCAGGTGAAATCATAAAAGTGGACGAACTATGGCCAGCTTCAAAACCTTCGCGCTGCTGGTCTGATGTTGTTCGCTTGACTGTAGCATCTCATCAGCTCTGCATGTAACCAAACCGTTTTCACATTCAGTCATGTGTGCAAGTGCACGGACCTCAGTTACGTGTAACATGATTGCCTGGCAGAAGTCTAATTTATACTGAGGAGGAAATTAGTCCGTCCAAGTTATTTCGAGAAGGATTTTAAAAACTTGTACAACAGAACAAAAGTACATTCAGTTACGTACGTTCTCATTCTGTAGTCTGTCATGAGACGGGTCCGTAGTCTCTTTCAAAGCGAGTTCTCCACATTGTGCGAGATAATGCTTCCTCTCACATTCCCGCATCTTCCCTGTTTAGGTCATCCAGTACCAAGATGTGACCAGCCCAGTTAGCCTTCTTTCGTTTTATTGTGTGTAGGATGTTCCTTCCCTCCTTGACTCTGTGTTATACTTTTATTTTTTTATACGATCCGTCCAACTGATTTTCTCCGTCCTTCTTAAGCACCACTTCTGAAGACTTTGTTTATATTTCTGACCAACTTTCCGAAGTGCTCAGGTTTCAGCACCATACAAAGCTGTGCTCCAAATGTAGCTTCTTCCTCAAAATTAAGTTTAATTGCTAATAAAAAGAGCCTTCTGCTTCTTGATTGCCACTTTTGCCATGACACTTCTGGGTGTGATTTCACGTGTACCCATGTGGTTTAAATCAGTTTAGGTACTATACCCAAAAATATTCATCTGATAAAATTTTGATTCCGTCACTGCTTAAAATTGTTTTTCAAAATATTTTGGAGGTTTGGTAAAGAAGGATTCCAAAAAATTCTCTTGTTGGTTTCGAAATTGTCTGTCCGTCCGCATGTGTCATCTCAAGAACGGGGGAGCATTAGTCTTACAGAATTTTTATTTTGGAGTTTTACTACAGTCTGTCCACACTTCTACACACAAGTTACATGGAGACGTGCGCGCTTTTCTGCTCGCATCTTAAGCGTGGCAAACTGGATAATTTCTAGAAGGGAAACAATTTCGATAAGAAATTAGAGAGGGATGATTGAAACACACAGTTCCTGTCCGAAGCACACTGTTTAGGGGTAACACTGCGAAAATGCTCAGATGTTACTGTGCGTACTTTTTCTAACTTTTTAAACAATATCTTTTTTCGTATTCTTGGAAAGATTTTTTTGGGAGGTATTTAAATATGCAACTGCAGGTATTGTAAATAAATCCTTGATTGAGATATTACAGTTTTTAGCGAATATTATGGATTGGTTATTTAATTCTTAGCCTACCATCCGGATTAATCTACAGCACAGAAAGCTGAATATAATGCCAGCTTGCAGTAAATCGGTCCTGCGTGTCATTGGACACTTTGAATCCTAACATGCAATTGCATCCTGTCAGTGGGGATTGGAAAATTCGCCAGCAATTACTGGCAATAGGAAGACTGCACAATTTGTAAGACTTCAAGCTTGCACGGAGACCAGAAGGGATAAAACCTTCCCGTGCTGTAAGCCACGTCGGTTCGGACTGAGACACGTTCTGGCCTCATCATTCCCTAGTGATGGAGACACGGCATGTTTTTGAAACTAACTACGGACTAATGGGAGTCGAAGCCCCAGGGGAATTTTGCTGCATAGAATTAAATTAAAACTGTGATATTAATTCTAGAATATTCATTGCTTGTGGATTGTGGAGACCAGCAGTGAACGGTTCGTATTCTGCACGTGACAACACATGGTAATCGGTTGGTGTAACGAAGTAGAATATATTTCCGTACGTCATGAGCCTTGGAAGAAGTTACATCTGCGTAGTTGGCTTGTAATCTTTTCATTCTTCTTTGCTGGGTTGGTTGGTTGGTTGGTTCGGGTTTCGGGACATCTTGTCACAGCTCATTCTTTCAGAATAACCTTTCATATTGTTGTAATGTACATACTGAATACATTAACTCCTTGAAGGATTACAGTTAATTTGCTTCTATTAATTTTACATATAACGCAAATTATTTAATGAAGGTGCCCGAGGGACAGTGAGACATCCTAGTATGTTTAGACGGTGGCATAATTTTATGTTACAGTTACGAAATTGCGGGAGCACTGGGACGAGACGAACTCGAAGGTGATGCAGAGGAAGACGCAGTTGGATGCCATGCTTACAGACAGTCAGCGGTACGACAGCAAGCGGCTGGAAGTGGAAGCTTGGCTGGGGCGGATGGAGACGCGACTTGAGCGGATGGGAGCGGTGGGTCATACCGCGGACGTGTTGGAGGCACAGCTGAGGGAACAAAAGGTACAAGAGATTTCTCTGCGTTAGTTACATCTGTAGCCAGTTGTATGCACTGTTTAACCCAGTGGTTACAATATTGTACAACTTGCCTTGACGGAGAGACGTGCTACATTTTCTCACAGAATGTTTTGGTGTGCGTCATTTGATTCTCACGGTAAGTAGCGATTATTTCCCTGAACAGAGTCAACTTATTGGTTTTGTAATGAAGACTGGCAGTTTTTATTGGGCGGAGGGAATTCACTCTTTGAATATAATTCGTACAGTTTTATGCCCCAAATTCGATGGAAGTACCGATTTCGGCCCGAGTTTAGTAACTCGACAGCGTTTTTCCTCTGCATTATTCTCAGAGTAGTCCACTTCCAACAGCTGCCCTTTGTAACGTCTCGACACCAGTTCCAGAGCCGAGATTTTGTTGATTACATGGCTGTCCACCCAACTACTACGTCCAGTCCCAAGGCATATCATAGACCTTTCCCACGAAGTGTGAAGACGGCGAGAGCCTGAATCCGAACAAAGGTACTGAAGTGCAGTGTGCCTATCCTCCCACCATATGCGTCTGTGGCGGGGTGTTTGGCACAAGAATGTTTCATCTTGTGGGTGCGTCTGGAATACACTGTTTACTGGAAAAAGAACTGCTTGACTTGTAACTATAATCCAGGAATACGCTGTTTGCTAGCAGCATCGTTCCTAGTTCCTCTGTTTTCAATAGTAAATCTAATTGAAATGGCATCGTTGCTGCCTTGTGGACGCAAACAAGTTTACGGTTTTGGCGTAAACAGACATGTGGTACCAAAATAGTGCAGCTATAAATAATCATACACAATCAGTTATATGGTAGGAAATAGGGTTTTTTGTTCAGTGAACGCCACATCGTGGCCTAGCTTTTATTTCCGGGCTGCTAAGAGGCGTGGAAACGTTCATACACCTTCCAAGGGAGTCCCTGACAGTTAATTGTAAGCATGTAAAATACCGTACTTTCTGGCGAGTCTGTCATATAAAATTATGCTGTCACCCCCACCACCACCACCATCATCATCACCACCACCATCACCACCACCACCTCCTCCACCACCACCACCGCCGCCGCCTCCACCACTACCACCACCAGCAGTATTTTGTCTTCATTATCAGTAATAGGAAGTCTGTTGTAGCTACTGCAACTACGAAGTGGAGCTAGCACAATGATGCTGATTACCTCCTCAAATTTCCCGCCCATCTAAACGCTAAACTTCCTTTTACCTGGCTCGCATCAGCCGGCCCCTCGTTCACAGGGCTGCTTCAGATTCCAAATTGGATTTTGGTTGTGTTTGTGAAGTTCATTTTGTACTTCAATAAGTCATATTAAACTGTGACACAGGGTTATTTGTGTATCTGCTGTTCCTTATGTGATAACGTACATATGTGACTCAGGACAGGATTAATTGTCCTGCCGGTTAGACTAAACGACCTGCACTGGAATCCAGGAGGGACTGAGACTGAATCTCCAGTACTGACGCCAGTCAGTGCTGAGTTTCCATTGGTGCTTGGGGTGCAGTGACCACCTCATAATCACCAGTCTTGAGATTGCAGTTCGAAAAGGCGCCCGTACCTATTTCGATAAACTTACTGTCGTTGTGGCAGTACAGAGTCCTTCATGAAAGCTGATAGTCGCCCTTCGTGTCAAACAAACAGTATTTGTAAACGTGTTCGCTGGACCCTGTTATGAAGTTATGAACCTTGCTTTAACATTTCATGGCAATAAGATAGTCACCAGTTCAGGCATCTATGGGGACTTGGGCGATCAGTTACTGTGGTCGCGGGTTCGAATCCCCACCGGAGGTATTTTGCTGTTATATGTATTATCGTCTAACGATGAATGCCGTGACCCCTCATTCAGTGAATTGTGTCCCCTATTTCAAAGGTTTGGGATAATCTTTACTATGAAGGGGCTTGTTACTGGACGCTCGTCAGTCATGGGTAAAGTAGCGTAGGCTTGAAGTTCAACGCTAACCTCCATCCGTCCTGAGGTTTAAAACCAGTGGAAATGTACCTCCACTCCTGCATACGTCTTAGGGTCGCGGTTCTTGATAAAGCAGGGTACGGAGAAGGTTGGTGTAGTGGTAACACTCTACATTCGTGGCGTGCCTGGCTCGAATCTCGGACCGCCTTGCATTGTCACTGAGGCTCTTCGCCGTTTTCTTCGGTCTCTGTAGGCATATTCTGTAATAGTACCTCGGCCAGGCCGTACTGTGCATCACGTAGTCTGTTTTGCGACAGGTACATAGCCTCTTCCAAATCGAGTTCTCCACAGAGTGCGATCTAGTGCTTCCTCTTTCAGTTTCCAGTATTCTCTCGTTTCCTTAAGGTCATCCAGCAGCTGCTTACGTCTTCTTCCTCATCTTCCCGTCAGTCTATCCTCATCTTTATCTTTCCTTCATTAATATGTTTTAGACTGTAGTTTCTACGCAAGATGTGACCTTGCTAGTTAGACTTCCTTCATTTTATTGTATGTGGGATGTCCCTCTCCTCCTTGGTTGTTTGTAGTACTTCGTCATTTTTCACACAATCGGTACAGCTGATCTCCATACTTTTCCAACACGATATTATTTCCGAAGTGTCCAAGTTTCAGCACCACACAAAACCACCACCACTTATTTCCAAAGCCATTCCAGTCTGTCGTTCTTCAGTCGTTCGTCTGATAGTCAAATGAAACGCCAAAAGATTAAGCACGTGGGGGAGCTTGACCTGGCACCTACAGTCAAGGAGGGCAAGCCTTGGACTAGACTTCGGTAGCAGTGAAGATGAGTTTAGGTAGGCCACCTAAACGTGTGTTATCTGTACTGTGTTCACGCACTGTGTGGGACGCTGTACATTATGGTCGTGTGTTTGTGGTAGCTTAGGACTGTTCGGGTCACGTACTAGTGCTGGTTGTGTGGTATCATTTTCCCTTTAGCCATATCACGAACTTTGGACTATCATACCCACGTTTACGACCATTGTTGTTGAAGGCTGTCTTGCTGTTTGTGTGGCCGCTTTAAGGAAGATTCTGAGGGCGGCTCACTGCCCTGTCCGTGTGTCTGGAGTACAGTGGCCGCAGCATGTAGCTCTTCTCTCACCTGTCTCTAATGCCGAAGTTAATAATACTTGGATCGTTGCCTCCACGTCACCTGGTTTCTTTATGTCGCAGTGAGAAGGCTCGGGAAAATTGTGTCTTGATATTTACCTTTCTGCCAGCACTGTTGGAGGAAGTGATCTGTATGCGCTTAGGTATCGTTCTGTCACTGATCTACAGGACACAACGAAACCACGAAGAGTTATTACAGTCGGCCTGCAGGTCAAGAATGGACTCCCAATCCTCTCGAATGCAAGTCAGCTGTGATAACTGCTTCAGTGCGACCGAGTAAATTCCGTGAAAACAGGTTCGTCGGTGTGCTTGTTGTGAGTTCAACCGAAATCCTGTCGAATGTGAAGCAGGTGTGGCAGTAAATCAACTGCGAACGAAGAACTCTGTGGGAATGTAACAGAGGAGGGCTTTCCATGCCCATAATCGAACTAGAGTCATTACGATACGAAATGGGAGTGCTAAGTGCCCAATGGCAGCTAAGGAGAAACATGAAAATTTCTCAAAATGGGAAACTTTCCGATCAAAAATGAACAGAATTCTGGTAGTCCAAACCATTCATCTGAGGCTGAGTCAGTTGTCGAAGATCTGTTAGAATATGCTTCGTCGTGGCTGGGAGTCGAAGCATTGTTCTCCCACATACAAAGTAGAGATGTTAACCTCTCAGCCCTAGCCTTCTAAATCTTAGTGGGTTTATCTCCAGTGTTTCCGTTCTAACCAGACAGTATGAGGAGCTGCGTATCTCGGACTTGCTCTGTATATTATAAGGATGAACAAATCAAGGATTGTGGAATTGTGAGCGTACAAAAAGCACGGGAAGTGCATAAATTCACACAAAACTTTAGCTGGGGAACCTAAATTGGAGGAACCACATGGGTGATTGATGGAAGTATATTATTAGAATGGAGTTTCAAAGATCGGGTGGAAAGGATTTTTGTGACCCGGGTAAGGTCCATTAAAAAGCTGTTGTGAACATGGTAATGAACCTGAAAATTCTGTTAAAGAGGGTAAATTTCGAGAATGGATGAGTGATACTCAGGTTTTCAGCAAGGGCTCTGCTACATGGAATTAGTTGCTGATATGTATCGATAACATGTTTTACCAAATGCCAGGTATTGTTTGTGCAAAGAGATATATCACGACTTTGTGTCAGTGGTTTTTCAAGTGACACTTCTAGCCTGAAGTACATTTACTATGATGGATGGTCAGAATGGAGGCTAAATATACTGGTATATTTCTTGAAGTAATACACTAAGTCCTCCATCCGGGTAATTCATATGGTACTGTCAACACTGGTTCATTTTTTCTGGTTACTCCTGGGAAGAGCACAGGACATCCATGAAGAGCTACCATAAGATCCTTTTCTTCGCTAATTATTTTAAATTGACTCTGTATTGATCTTCTTGTGGAGGTGCTTCATCAAGTGTTATCTTGCTTGTAATTTTCCTTGTTCTACTTCTGCTTTCAAATGAACAAGTTAACGGGCTGTTGTTACGTATAACATTTCGTTTGCCTTGAGGAAGTACTAAAAGTTTTAAAGGTAAAGGTAAAGTGATCCCATTACAGGCCCGGTGTGGCCCAGAGGGTGGGTAGAGGTATAGTTCTACTCTTCCATGACCGCGGCACTAGAAGGGGGTGAGTGGTCAACAAGACGCCCCGACCACACTTTACCCCCGGGAAGTACCCGGTACCCATTTTACACGAGGCTGGGTGGGCCCCAGGGCCGGTCTGGACGGGCGGAAAGTCTCGTCCCCACCGGGATTCGATCCTGGACCGTCCAGCTCGTAGTCAGTCGCTATACCTACTGAGCTACCCGGTCCACACTAAAAGTATTCTTCATAAATAAGAGGTGTTTACAAGGATTCCAGTCCAGTGCCTCCCTTTCTGCAGATCTATTGACTTCAATTTATCTGTGTCAAAGTCATTCCAGTTTTGTTTCTTTGATTTGCACTGAAATTTCTTCGTGGCCTTTTGTGCTCTTGTCCCTCCGATTGTACAGACTATAAACTCCCTTTCCACTATACGGAAATAGATGAAGAGAAACCGACTTGTGTTGTACTGTACTTGGCTGTGTCTCTAATAATGTACCAAAAAGTGACACTTCTTTTTTCGCAGTGAAAATCAAGACTCTGCGTTGACTGTGGTTGGCATGGGTGCAAAAGAAACAGGTGATAGCATCTGGTTCATCTTCTCGCTGCAAAACTATAAACCATTGGTGTGCCTCTTACATTAAATAAACACAAAAGAGCAGACTACATTAAAGATGTCTAGAGCAGTTTTTATGCATTGGAAGATTCATTGTTTGTATGTATATGGTTCTCAGTAGAGTTGTTTGTTTTGTTTGTTTGTTTGTTTGTGTGTGTGTGTGTGTGTGTGTGTGTGTGTTTGTTTGTCACAGATTGCACATAAGATTTGGTATTCTTATGGCAGTGAGTATTAGAAATGACATTTATTGGGATATGGCGCTTTGTAGCGTGGTAGGTGAATATCAGACTGCGTGGTGTCGCATACCAGAAGACTGTAGTATTATCGCTACGTGTATGTACTTCAGAAAATGATGTATTTGTGGCTGCTTGTCTCTAAAGCTAAGGTAGATTTGTTTTGAGGGAGGTAATACATATTACCGACATTGGATGCTTGTGAATCTGTTTAAATGATAAGGGAGGTGGTGAAAAATTATTGTTTTCCATAAATATAAATTGACTGTAGATTGGAGTGCTTCCTTTCTGTGTTTGAAGACGTAATGACAGCAGTTATCAGTAACTTTCATTTCCTTTCCATGCGATGACATCAGTCTGTCAGGTTCATGGTTTTTGTAAGCCCCCCATTCCCATCTAACATTTGCCTGTTGGCACCCCATTGTTCAAATTCATTATCAAAATTCTCACACCACATAGTGTGCATAGATCAATTCCACGGTGTAATACATAATGTAATTTTAAAAAATAAGTAATATTACTCTGATATCTACTAGAATGATGATTCATGGAAACCTAGCGCCTGTTTACAGAGTGATCGAAAAGTCACAGAACCCTAAGTGATATTTAGTGCTAGCTAGTAATGAGTGCGATGAAGGTAAATTGGTAGTCGAATATGTTGATATGACTGTGCAGAAGCTGCGTAAGGGCAAGCAGAGGTCACGTGACTTGCCGCCATCTCATCAGTTCCTTTAAAACCGCGCGTCTATGGACGTGCTTTTGCTCAAGTACAGCAATTTTTATTCTGGAACGGTATTTTCAGTATCACTACTATATTTTTGTGGCTCAATGTGAATAAAAATCCAACAGATGCAACAGTATGCAGATATTTATTCACTGCAAAACTACTCTACATGTTTCGGGTGTCACAGCACCCATCATCAGGAGTATTAGAAACTGTACCCGCAG
>Ga0123355_10014300_pt1 | contig 12404 bp, 7 predicted proteins | sample TergutEmb28metaG_3_FD_89872 | JGI IMG/M metagenome (GOLD analysis project Ga0123355, IMG submission 89872) | Embiratermes neotenicus P1 segment gut microbial communities from Petit-Saut dam, French Guiana - Emb289 P1 | ecosystem: Host-associated > Arthropoda: Insects > Digestive system > Gut ...
AATAAAAAAAAAAAAATATACCAAACGCCCAGTATAGAAAAAAAAAAACAACCTTTTTCTAAAAAATTCTCCCCCCCCCCCCCCGAAAATGTTCCCATTTATGATAAAATGTGAAAATATAACAAAAATACAAAACCACTTTGTTCTAATGTAATCTAGTACATACGCTCCCCGACTTAAATTAAAAAAAAAATCAGGCGCCCAAATATAGTGTATATTCATACAGAAGGGAATCCAGTTCAAATCGATACTTCGTCACACTGTAAACTGATAGGCCACTGTGTGACTGAATTAAGCACGGGGACTACATTACCTTATATTTTTCTTGTAACAATATATAATTTAAGAAGGACGCAGGACATGTGCTTAAAATTAAGCAATTTTAAAACGGTCCCACTATTAATGTCTCACTTTCGGTATAAAGTGCTGCATTCGAAATCGCAGGGCGAGAAGCCCTCTATATTATGTAGAACACTAAAGCACGTTTACTTACGTCAGGCGATTGTAATCTAACAGGCAAGGGCGCTTTTCACCAACTACATCCAGGTTCGATTCCCTGCAAAGTACATAACGCAATGAGGTGCTGAAAAAAAAAGTTGCTCATAATATTCCTTTTCTACTATTCATTTGGTTGTTTTCGCTTTACGAATATGCCACTCGCTGTCAAACACAACCAACCGTTGAAAGCCCGATGGTAACGGTATGTACCGCCTACTGTAACATTAAGAAACCTCGCCGTTTCCCCAATGAATGGATTATGTCTCTTTAATGCTTATCACAATAAACGCCAAAATTTACCAAAAGAATGTTAATAGGCTGGTTTTTGTAATGGAAATGGAGTGAGTTCCCTCTCAGGTAGGAACTGAACTGGACGCCAGACGTAGAAGGATTAAAAAAGATACGTATGGGGTATTATTTCTTCATACATTCATTTACATGAGGCTGTTACCAAGAAACATGGGCGAAGCCTGGGAACCTTCCTAAAAGCGATCCTCTTTTGGAAATCGGGAAACTTTGGGCAGAAAACCACTTTCACTTTTAAAAAGGGATTTAAAGAAACATTCTGTACATAGGATAAAGGAACCATGTAGAATTTAAGTGTCTGTAAAATTCTAGTACTCTGTGGCTGAGTATTTTGGAAACAGTATATAATATTTATTAACCCCTTAAAGACGGGAGTTAATCTAAATTATTTTTAAAAATGCATTGCCTACCCGGCAGTGAACACTCCGTCTGCACTATAGAAATCAACCGTTTAAAGCTTTACAGGGAACTGATCTTTTTTTTTTCTTTCCTGAGGTGAATACAAAACACAGAAATACACTAAGTTGGTAGAATGTAGAATTGTTTAGTGTTACCTCTGGACTTTAAAGGGTAAACTATGGTGAGGCATACTCGTTTTAACTGTCCGGCTGACCGCCCACAGGACAGTGACACTTCATGTGAAAGACAGGAAAGAGAAGGGAGAGGAAATCATAATAAATTACGCACAATGTATACAAATTACCGCATTCTGTACTACTGTAGTCTAAGAGAACGGCCTTCAGCACTTTTATTTTGCAACAGGGCGCAAAACAGGAACTATGGAAAACAAATCTTTTGGCGTGATTGTTAATATCTCCTAAACGTGAAATAAAAATAATTCATTTACTGACTATTTGTAACTTATGTATATTGGACCGTGCATCATTGTGATAGTTAAAGAATAAGAGACCAACTTGGTGTCACAATTTATTAAGTTTCATTTCACTTCTTCTATGTTCGATATGTTTCGGACATTAATACATCCATCATCAGGAGCCTGCTACTTTTCTTCAGCCTGCCACACGGATACCACCCCAACCAGCCACACCGAACCTCCAACACACATCGAAACAAGAACACACAACCATTGTGGTGCTACAATAGAAAAGTCGCAGGCTCCTGATTATGGGTGTATTAATGTCCGAAACATGTTGAGCATAGAAGTGAAATAAAACTTAATAAATTGTGAAATCAAGTTGGTCTCTTATTCTTCAACTATTTGTAACTTGTCTATTCGTGCAACAGTGTTATTCACGAAATTCAACAACGCACCTCAGACGCATCGAAACAAATGTCTGCCCCGAAGTGAAGCAATAGATGTGTTGGCCAACTGCTGCTTCTTACAGACCTGTTGGCCAACAGCTGCTTCCCACAGATGTGTTGGCCAACAGCTGCTTCCCACAGATGTGTTGGCCAACAGCTGCTTCCCACATGTGCTGGCCAACTGCTGTTTCTTACAGATGTGTTGGCCAACTGCTGTTTCTTATAGATATGCTGGCCAACAGCTGCTTGTTACAGACTTGTTGCCAACAGCGCCTTCACACAGACTTGTTGGCCAACAGCTGCTTCACACAGACTTGTTGGCCAACAGCTGCTTCCCACAAATGTTTTGGCCAACAGCTGCTTCCCACAGGTGTGTGGGCCAACAGCTGCTGCTTACAGACTTGTTGGCCAACAGCTCCTTCCCAACAGACATGTTGGTCAACAGCTGCTTCCAACAGATGTGTTGGTCAACAACTTCTTCCCACAGATGTGTTGGCCAACAGCTGCTTCTTACAGACTTTGTAACTGAATGAAAATCCTGAACAACAGTGTTGGTATTTTAAAGTAACGCAGAAATATAGCGTATTAAGCGCTACATTATACCTATATTTCAAATTCTATTGTTGATTATTGTACTTTTAGTGTGCCTTGCACTTACTTCTCATCATTCGAATAATTTCTATTAAAAGGAAGGTAAGCTCAATCGTACTGCAAATAATTCGTTTTTAATTCTCATTTGTTGTGAAAGTTCGGATTTTTACTTTAATTATTCCACTAAAGATGACAGGCAAGGTTAACTGTGCCTTTTCTTAAGCTTTCCTATACGTAGCTGCTTTTTAGGAATAGTAGAGTCAATTTAAAAGCAATAACTGCCGCAAGCATGCAGATGTAACACTTTAAAGTGTGTTATTTAACGACGTCTTAAGTTACTGAGATTATATAGCGTAGAGAAGAAAACCAACTAGATGCTACTGAATGATTTATTGCACTTATAATCTGCTCAACATATTTCGGGCACATATATGACCATCATCAGGAGCTCGACATTATACTTGTGTTATTACCGCATATGGTGTGTAATTCCTTGGTTGCTGGTGGTCGGCGGTCAGGTGCAGGGTAGCAGGCTATGTGTCCGGGATGAGGGAAGCTACACAAGTGTAATGTCGAGCTCCTGATGATCGTCATATATGTGCCCGAAATATGTTGAGCAGATTATAAGTGCAATAAATCATTTAGTAGCATCTAGCTGGTTTTCTTCTCTACGCATATACAGCGATGCACGGACAAACATACATAAAATTTACTGAGATTATATAGCGTCTGCAAAATTTAAATGGACGACTAGTGAATATCTGGGGAATGATACCGACGCGAAAATGGAAGTACTCGCAGAAAGTCCTGTCCCATTGCCACTGCACACGGGTGCACAATTCCTGGACACCAGTTCGCTGTGGCGACTAAATTTCGTAGGATGGCTTCTGACATTTTTGAGTCCCCATTGTGGAACTTGCACCACGTCATCTTTCCGGCGCATAAAATTTTGAGATGGCTCCTAGATATTTGGAAAAATTTGTACATTCCTAACCCTGTTCACCACAAATCCCATATGGAACAGCCTGGGTTGAAACCCGGTTTCTATAGTCAAGAGGCCGGTGAATAACATCTGGAGCCACGACACAGACTTGAACAAAATTCCTATAATTGTATTCTCTGACCATATGCAATTAGTGAGGGATCTGATTGGGAAATGACATCAGTGGTACTAGAACAGCCCTCTCAACCTGACACAGATTCGCACGATGGGCTATTTGCGTATATTTTCTTTGACGTATTGGCTTACACTGCGAAGGAACATTGCCTGTTACAAGTCGGAGAAGTCTTCTGTGTGATACCAATTTATAACTGTCCTTTATAAGTCCAATTTACACTATTACATTTATTTCTTGCGATTATGTACAGAATTTCTTGTCATTTCATGACCTTTCTGATTTGTTAGCACTAATAATTTGTGTGAAGCAGTGTTGTATATCCTAACCATTAACTCCTAATGTACATAACCAGACATCGACAGATATTTCGCTTTGTATCAGGCATGTGGAATGGTTCGTGACTGAAGCTTCTTTTCGTATATATGCTCTACAATGACACGAGGAAATCTCGGTACATCTTTTGCATCTTTGCCTCCAAACGCTATGTCACAGTCTTTACATTTGTAGTTTTTAGGGAAAGTTTTCAGTTCCGTCGCAGACGTGACGAATTGTCGAAACTGTGGACTTCGAAGAGAACTTGTAAAGCTTAATGGCCTCTCGCCTACATTTATTTTCCTACAGAACTAGACGTCTTGAATTATGAATACTATTAACCGTTTATATACTAAAATTAACCTGAATTATATATACAGGTTCATTTCGTATCGCGCAGTAGACACATTCCGTCTCGAATGTAAAAACCATGCACTTAGTGCTGTGCACGTAAATAATCGCTATTCATAGGCGCGTTAGCAAAACCGCGAAAAGCTATTAACTTTTTCATATCTATCCGTCCGTCCGTCAGTGCGTCTGAATGGAACAGCTTGACTCCCACTAGATGGGATTTCTTTTAATTTAATAATCGATTATTTTTCGAAAATCTGTCGGAAAAAATTCAAGTTTCATTAAAATATGACAAGAACAGAGTGTACTTTACGCGAAGACTGGTACACATTTGTGATCATATCTCGCTTAATCCTTCTTAGAAGGAGAAATGAGAAAGTTGTAGAAAGAATCAAAACACACACTTTTTCTTCAATAACTATTTTTAACAAAAACCTAGCCATTTATGAGATAATGCGGAAAAAAATCTGTAGAGCTGGACAGGCCGCAGATGGCAATATAATACGACGCATGCGCATTTCATGTCGGATATCTGAGGCTACGAACACATACTCAGAATGTGTAATACATATTGCTTTTCCACTGCAACATTGGTTGCACGAACGCGCCTCAATATTACGTTATATGTACATTACCTGTCTTGTTTTTTCTGATATCTGTATAAAACGTACAGATTTTCTCTGTAGCAGAACGAAGAATTTTTTTGGTATTAAACGTAGAGGTACAAATACTAACCACTAGGCTTCAAAAGTTAATGCACGCATTCTTTCTATGTCCAAACTGTCACACACAGCTCAGAATTTCAAACAGCAGTCGTATTTGTGTTATTGACTTATAGACGGTACTTCACATAGTGCACTCCTGTACTGCAGTTCACTTGTCTAGCTGTAGATGGTTCGTTACCGCTAACAAACCAAAAACCAAACAGAACTTTCACACAGCCGCCATGATATTCTTTTATGTTCTTTAAAAAACACTTAATATGTTTTTAGTTTGTCCATCCCTGCCATTGTTCACCACAAATCCCATATGGAATAGCCTGGATTGAAACCCAGTTTCTACAGTCAAGAAGCCGGTGAATAACAGCTTGAGCCATTGCACAGACTTGAACAAAATTCCTGCAATTATATTCTCTGACCATATACAATTAGTGAGGGATCTGATTGGGAAATGACATCAGTGGTACATATACAAAAACCAAACAGAATTTTCACACAGCTGCCGTGATATTTTTAGGGTCTTTAAAGAAAACTTAACATGTTTGTAGTTTAGCTTTTTTTTTTAATTTTTATGCAACGAGGGCGTGAGATATATTATTTGTAATTTATCGAAAAAAAACTTCACAGCGATGTATCAGCAGTCGTTTAAGTAAAAGCCTTCAAAACCGGGTGTTCAGATACTGCAGGGTTTCAAAATTACGACGCTCCGAACATTCTTGTACAAGTGGGCCGGGTTAGACTACTGCAGTACTTACGTCGGGCTTATGCAAAGTAATGTAATGAAACCCTCTATATTTTGGGTGCCAATTCTCGCTACGAATACAATTAGAGTTAAAAATAAGACTCATTTGTTGTAGGCAAAGTATAACGCACTTGTCTATCTTCATGTATTATAGTGAATCTTGGATGCGACTGTAACGATGTTACTATTTTTAGGCAATGCGTAATTGAAACTTTGTCTTTCTACAGATATCTCACGCACAAAAACTGATGCTCGGAACGGCAGAATTTGTCAGCCTAAGCACAAGTGTTTCTAATCGAGTGGATCAGCGTTTGCGGTACTGCCATTTCATATGGACGGATTTTAGGTCGACTGAAGTCAATAACTTCACTTTCAGATCGTTTGATATCGCAATGGACATTGACCCTTGGTAAAGTAGTTGACCGCCTTAGTTAACTAATTTGGGACTACAGAAGACAGTAAGTGAGCTGGAACAATAGAATAATGGAGTAAATGAGCAGGGACTGCAGAAGGCTGCAGCAAAGCAACAAGAACCATAGAAGAGTGCAGTAAGTGAGCAACGACCATAGAAGGGTGCTGTAAGTGAGCAAGGGCCATAGAAGGGCGCAGCAAGTGAACGAAGACCATAGAAGTGTAGAGGAAATTAGTAAGAACCATAGAAAGATGAAGTAAGTGAGGAAGGACCATTGAAGGGTGCGGCAAGTGAGCAAAGACCGTAGAAGGACGCAGTAAGTGAGCAGGGTCGATAGAAAAACAGAGTAACTAAGCCAGCATAGGGTAACTAATAAATAGCGAAGAACTCAGTGATATGTGCAGTTCACATGCTTGTGGAAGGATAATGAAATGCTAATTCTTAGATGGGTTTGACTTGGGGCTAGGATGAAATAAGGGATATCGGAAAAATTTTGGCGAGGAAATTTCTCGACTGACGATTAATAAAATTTGAATGACACATCGTATGCTAGGAATAAAGATTATTATTTACCCACAAAGAACAAAGTGGGCAAGACCTTAAAAAAAAAGTAATAAACACGACTTACAATCTAAAGCGGCGATTCTCAACGGAGGGCCCGCGAAATGAGTGGAATCTAACTCAGCGGAACATACCCCTTTCAGATTCTTCCTAATCTTAGTTTTATTGTAGTTACTGCTGGACAATTACGGTCTTTTTTACATTAATGTAACAGAGGTTTTTACATTCTAAGCATATTTCTTAATAATAAGTATTACATTCATTAATTTTACAGTGAGATGTTTCTCAAGGACCCACGACAACCTTTGTATAAAAAAAGCACTCTAAAATAAGACGTGGCGGATTTGAGGTTCTCAAAGTCGTGTTTCTGAGGATTTAGATCTTCTGGATTGTGGCGCCATGTCGTCGGTTGAGCTGTTCCCAAGATTTCGAAGGATGACCGTGCTTTTGAAACGTCGATAAACATTTACCCAACGACACAGAGAAATGTCTTCGAAGACCCGAATCTAGAGCCGTCATAGCTGAATCGGTATTGCGGCTGGGCTACGGGTTGTACGACTGAGGGATTTTAGATGGATTATCTGTAGGAGCAAGAGAACTGTCTTTTCTACAAAGCGTTTAGCTCGACTCTGGAACAAACTCAGTCTCCTTTGCAATGGACACCTGGTTTTCTTTACCCGAGGGCAAAGCGCCTGCAAATTGAAGCTGACCACTCTTCCATTTCGTGCCGTGGTTAAAAATGCGCGGATCTGTGCCTCCACTTTCCCATGTATTCAGGACGTGACGTTTAATTAAGCACAGTGAAAAAAGAAATACCTTTAACTTTACTGAAAAGCAGCGTAACTGCAGTCAACAGAATTCAGCCGCAGCTTAGCACAGAATTACAACTGATTCATTTTAGTGCCCAGTGGCAGTTTTCTGTGAACGCCGTTGTTAACCTTCGTGTTCCATATAAGGTGGTGAATTTCTTGACCAGCTGACAGCTGTCGGTTTACCAAAAGGAGCCTGCTGCGTGGAGTTGTATCTAATGGCGATGCAAGTAATTCATTTAGAAGTACCGGCCCATTAAAGCTGCCAAATGAGCTCTTGGGATTGACACAATCTCCTGTCAGGTGGGTAGCAGGGAGCATTTCCCGGGAATGATGTGATCATTCAACTCCATCTACTGCCGATATTAAACTTGCACGGAGCGTTATTTCCATAAACTACGTCTATCACGTTAAAGCACATAAAAATATTTACATTTTTTTCTTTACGTACTTGAGGGACTGAACAAACAATTGTTTATTCCGCTGGGCAACTACTGGCTCGAAAAATAATTATTAAGTAGTCCTTTCAGTTTTGTATAACTACAAAACACAGTGGTTAAGGTGCTGTGCTACAAATCGGAAGGTCGTTGGTTCGATCCCAGATGGTGTCATTGGAATTTCTAGTTGATGTAAAATCCTTCTGATCGCACTATGGCCCTGGGGTCGACTCAGCCTCTAACAGAAATGAGTACCAGGAGCATTTTCTGGGGGTAAAGGCGGCCGGTGCGTAAGACTGACAACCTTACCACCATCCTGTGCTGTTGTCATGAAATCTGGGAACCTTAACTTCCTGGAATCCTCTGGGCCACTACAGGCCTGTAACGGGACTGCTTTACCATTACCTTCACCTTATAACTACAAAACGGAATAGCACAGTCAGAATTGAGCAGTGTTTCCCATCTACGTTTCCGCCCAGGTTTCGGCAGAATATCGTTGGGGGCTTCGCGGGAAATCGTGGAATAAACACATACAAATTTTAAAAGACCTCGAAAACTACCAAATATTCCTCAAATTGTCGCAGGAATTTTTGTTCGAAAATTGACAATACTGGAGTAATATTCCTACGGTATCAAATGCCTGTTTGTTTCCTAAACTATAAGCTTGTTCATAGGAAAGTGTTACTCTGGATATGAAAAATTATTTTAGAGGTTCCTGTATGAAATAGTAGTTGGGAAAAACTGATCTGGAGACTAGACCAGTGTTGCCCAAATCCCGGGCGACTTAATTTTCCACATTCGCGCCTACTATCTTTCGGTTCTTAGTTTTTTTGAGGTGGCTTCTAGAATTGTGGAAAAGTTGTACACTTCTTGATTAAGCTAAGCGCTAAACGGTCCGGGGTTCAAATTCTGGTAAGGACGCGACCTTTGTCTCTACTTCAAAACGCCCAGACCGTCTGTGGGGCTCACTAAATCTACTATTCAACGAATGCCGGGGTTCCCTCCAAGGGAAAAAGTGGCCGAGACGTGATTTTGACGACTCACATCCACCTAGCGCCGAGGTTCAGAATGACTGGAGCTATATCTCTACTCCCCCTACGTGCCCTCATGGCGTGGACAGGGACTTCACATTTTTTACTTTTTACGTTACGTATTTTCCAGTATATAAGACGCCTCTGCATGTAAGATATCAATCTTTCACTGTCTTCAGTTTTATGTAACTACCTGTACGGAACAAGTGCTGCACACGTGCGCGCCTTTAAGGGGCCTGCCCAATTTTTCACATGATGCGTTAAAAATATCCTATATAATGCTTTTGTTTTGTTGTTCTGAGTACCGCTGCCCTCAACGGGATGTCTCGTCGGATCGAGGCATTCTACGGAATAAAACTTCCCTACTCGGCGAGAAGATAAAATAAATAGCATCTAATTCTCTTTAAAATTTTAAAGTGGATTTATAATACATTTCTGTGTATATGAGAAGGTTTACCGCGCGCAGAAATGTACATATTTATTACATGTACTAAATTTTCAGGGAAGATACCGAATACATAAGCTTGAATTTGTATGACAGTTATTTTCGTATAATCCTTCAAAACGCGAATATTCCCTTCATATAAGACGTGTATGCAGAAATTTTAATGGAAATGATACCGATACTGTAATTCAGTCTTCTAGGATGTTACGCTGCCTCAACTGGTGATTAGTTACAGACGTTCTAAAAGACTATATTTCCTTCCTTCATCAGGGTCAAGCACTACAAGGACACCATGAAGATAAATTCGCTACTCTCCTTCGAAACGTCGGAGACGATTTACCTGTCGATATAAAAAGACTTGAATCTACAACAACACAGCTCCGACAATCTGAAATCTCGAATTATTCTTATTCCATATATCACAATAAGAACAGCAGCTTTAACATGTATAGACTGATGTATTATTTATCTGGTGTAAAGTGTAGTGTCACTGTAGTTCCTGGCAGTTATGGTGCGCCGATGTGCAACAAGATGATGTAAAAAGGTAAAGGTAAAGCAGTCCCGTTACAGGCCTGGAGTGACCCAGAGGGTTCCAGGAAGTTAAGGTTCCCGGATTTCATGACAGTGGCACAGGATAGTGGTAAGGTTGTCAGCTTTACGCACAGGCCGCCTTTACCCCCAGGAAATGCTCCTGGTACTCATTTCTGTTAGAGGCTGAGTCGACCCCAGGGCCATAGTGGGATCGGAAGGATTATGTCAACGAAAATTTCCAATGACACCATCTGGGATCGAACCAACGACCTTTCGATTTGTAGCACAGCACTTTTATCACTGTGCTACCGCGGTCCCGAACAAGATTATGTACAGTCTCTTACTCAAAAGAAATCAGTTGAGCTACACAGCGTGGGTAGACTCCCTAACACTCGCGACGACGGTCGGGGGAAAACATATAGATCGCATTCAAAAACACGATACTCTAGCACTGCACGACCTTGTTTACACTGGTCACCATTTGTTGGGTGTTTCGTTTACGAGTATAACATGCCTAAATTCAAATTTGTACAGAGCTCTAAACTCGCAGAACACTACATAAAATACCCCTACGATCTCACATGCAAAAAGTACACGAATGCACTTCAGCCCAATGTATTTTGAACTACAATAAATCGGCTAAGAATCACAAACAAGGGGTGTCGGTTTTCTCCAGTGCATACTGCCAAGGTCAGTCGTATACTTGTAAGTCAATATCAGTACGTAAAGGTAAATATGAGAACTGTCCGCGAAGACAACACAAAATTGTAGTGACATAACCAAGGAGGTATGTCATATTGTTTGTGACGTCAGAGTGGCACGGCATACACCGCAACTCAACACTCTTTATCAGATCTAACGTAAAAACAGTGTCTAAGACAAACGTACAGAGCTCAGATTCGCAGGCCCTGTGTAAGCGATTAGACATTCCTCCAATGGGCTCAGTATTAGTGACGGAACCATTATTATTCCTTCCGTTGTTCTAATTATGTGTTCACTAACTCTACAAATTGTGCCTAATGCAATTCGTCTATAAACTACTAATCTTAACCGGACACTGGTGATTCTAATTTCTAAGTCGCATTCCTTCTTGGCCCCTACCAGCGAATGCACTTTGCCACGCTTCCTCCTTTCGTTTTTTACAACTTCCCGTAGGCGTAACTTGGGATACAAGGAGAGCAAATGCCCCGCCAACTTTTTCCTACCTAAGAATAGTTTTTATTTGGCTATTGCGCTGAGGAGGGGCAAATAAATACGGAAATATTTTCAAAAACATTATTTTGGTGGCCGAAACACACAAAAAAAAATTAATCCAATCTTCCCCCGTTTCTTAACTTCACTCGTTCATAAATTAAAGTTCCTCATACCGATGGAAAATTTCTCCCCCCACCCCCCACCCAACGTCCAGTGTTATTAACCAGGTTACGCCTATGCAATTCCCCACCCGATTTAAATCTATTTCGCTGTCACCTGTGACCTGATCGTTCGATTAAATATAGTTATTATAATGTCTTAGTCAACCTGTGATCAGTCAAACTGTCAGTGATTTTTAAAACATCGACGCGTTTCCGTCAGCGACTTGACACGTCCATAATTTTTAACAAGACCAATGTCATAGGGCTAACCAAAAGTTCATTCAACGGTTGTAGTAGAATCGAAAAGCGATACGAAGAAACCTGCAATATTTTGGAATGCCGGCGCCTATACAGTTGTTTTCATACAATTATGCAGGGCTCTGACGACGACATATCACATATGGGATCATGTGTTGTCTGGACTTTCTCAATTGTCCTTGTCTCAAAATTAATAACACTACGTCTGGAGGACATGATCGTTTCCCATTCTCAGGTAAAAGAGTGAGAAGAACGCCTTCCGATTTGGGTATGTTTGGCATTTTATTTTACCCAATATTAGGCGTTTACGTGATGGTGCTAAGTGAGGTAACAAGTTTGCCCAGACGTTTGGGTTAGATTTGTCTATGGGACCCAAACGAATAGGTGTATCACCCACTCTTTCACCCGACGAAGGGCGCCAGTCCTTTCCCGGAAATATAGCGCCTGTAATTTGATTTTAAACACAGACTGTAGAGACGGACGAAAGAGCAAATCATTCCAGAACTTAACTGAATATACTCGTATGTTCTGTACGACGTGAAAAGCAACGTCGGTCCTACCGTCCGTCAGCGTGTGGCCTTTTTTTTTTTTTTTTTTTCTTTTTTCGGTTTTTTTTGAAATTTTACACAAAATTTTTTTAAAAAAAATTTTCGAGTAAATTTGAT
>Ga0123355_10014301_pt1 | contig 12403 bp, 10 predicted proteins | sample TergutEmb28metaG_3_FD_89872 | JGI IMG/M metagenome (GOLD analysis project Ga0123355, IMG submission 89872) | Embiratermes neotenicus P1 segment gut microbial communities from Petit-Saut dam, French Guiana - Emb289 P1 | ecosystem: Host-associated > Arthropoda: Insects > Digestive system > Gut ...
CAAAAACAAACAACAACAACTAAACCACAAGAAGAACATGCTTGTTAAAAATTTACATAACCTATAGCCTTTTTAATGGGTAATTTTTCAATCATTATAAAAACTCAATTAAAGTGCAGTAGTGGAAAATATGGCTTTAACACTTAAAAAACTTATAATTTCAACAGCAGACAAAAAAGCACCTGGACCACCAACCACGTTTACATCATTTCACATTTACTGCGCCTAGAGTTACTTTCGCAAGAACAAACAGGAAGAAACAAACTTGCAGACAAAATAGGTGTTGGCGATGGCACCATAAGAACCATAATAAACCGCCTAAAAACCGCAGAATTAATCTCAAACACTAAAGAAGGCTGCACACTAACACAAAAAGGACAAGAAGTATGGCAACAATTTGAACAAATTTTCCCTCAAAGAACAGAAATTCCTAAAACAGAAATAACACCTTCAGAATTCAACTATGGCTTTATAGTTAAAGGCCAAAGAGACAAAATTAAATCAGGCATTGACCAACGTGATGCCGCAATTATTGCAGGAGCAAAACGAGCCATTGTCCTTATTGCTAACCAAGGAAGTCTACATGTAGCATCAGTAGATCAATGTATAGACAAAGAATACACAGCAGCTACAAAAGAAATACGAAAAAAAATAAACCCCCAAAACGACAAAGACATAATAATCATTGCAGGAGCAGAAACACCACTAAAAGCCAAAACCGGAGCATTTGCCGCAGCATGGACCCTAATAGACATTTAAACACACAAAAGAAAAAAAGAAATCAAGTAGTATATTTCTCGCCACCCATAAAAATACGCTCAAGCACTGTATTAACATTAGTCATACCTTCATTAGTTTTTGAAGAAACAGGCATAAGCAAAAACTTCATCCCCAATTGATTAATAGCCTTCATCATATTCCGACTAAAAACACGCTTTGTCCCCTCAAGCTTTTCCTCAATAGCATCCTCAAGAGCCAAAGGACTAGCAGACCAATCCGTTATCGCTTTAGCATCTTTCTTGGGAACTAAATCAGACTTTGACAAAACATGCAATTGAGACTGAAAAAAACGATTGTAAACAGCCGCAGACAAAAACATATTTGAAACATAATTCAACGGATTAATAGAAAACACTGCATCAAAAAGATAAATCAACGCTTTAGGATCACGCGTAAGCTCATTTACAATATAAGGACCACTAGCCCGAAAAGCAAACAACTCCATCTGACCAGGCGTATCCACAAGCACCAAATCAGCATTTGTAGACTCAATATCACGAGTCAAATTCTCAACCTCATCCGCTATAAGATCAGCCGCCATAATCAACGCACCATTTGGCCCCAAACCATACTTCTCCATCAAATTACCAACATCAACATAATTACGCACATCAACATCAGGCGAATAAGGCAACTTTAACGCACCAGGATCAAGATTAACCACAGCAACATCCTGCTTTGACATCTTTAACCACTCACTAAAAGCCGCCGTGAAAAAACTTTTTCCCGAACCAGCAGTCCCAATAATAAAGGCAAGAGGCATAAACACACAACACAACAAACACCACAAAAAGAAATAATAAACATTTGCCAACAACCAACAAACAATCAGACAAATCCATCAAAACAAAATACACCGTTCGGGTAACAGAGTTTCAGCATACTCAGAAGGGTAATTTAAAAATGTTGAGCATGGGCGCAGTGCCCATAGGTTTAACATATTGATACATCGTGTAGTTGAAGCCAAATCGAGTTAATGTTGTGTTCTTTGCCTGTGCCGTCTGTCCATTTTGCTACGTCGTAACTACCTGGCACTGTAACCGTTAACTGTCTATATTCATTACTTGATTTGACAACAATACGCAAACAAAAATACGTCTCGAAAAACTCTTCAGAGACCATTAACACGCCTGCGTCTTTTTGTTTTTGATCCCAATAAAATACAACGCCTGTACCTGCGTTATAGGCTTGTGCATTACTGGCAATCTTGACGCCGTATGCATCATCTTTGTTGGCTTCTGTCCACGGATCAGCCTCAACCAGATATATAAGTTGCTGACTTGCTGAACCAACTTTGACACCATCAATGTAATACCCAATTTCAGCTATTGTTGCATCATTATAACGTGCAGGGTTATTGTTACCTGTTGCAGTAAAAGTAAAATACATAGTTTCACCACCACTAAGTACAAAGCTTTCTGCAGACGTAATGCTAATACTTACATCAGTAGACGGCACACCATCACTGACATAGGTAATTGAGTCTACACGTGTTTCACAGAAATAATCAACCAAAGCCTCTGGCGGCAGTATTACTGCATCTCTAAGTCCTGTTTGAAGTCCCATCGGAGTAGTCCATAAATGTTCAGTAGTTCCTAACCTTGAAGGAAAATCAGCAAATACTGGAGAGCTCCCGTGTGTCATTAAGACTGCTTGGATATTGTTTTCCTCGGAAAGTGAACATGCACCATCTATGGTTACGGGATATCCCCCAATTGTTGTTTCTGAGCGAAGTTTAGTTGGGTTATCGGTGATAAGAACAACAACATGCTGTGAGTCTTCTCGCCACGCAGTTTCAGCTATAACAGTCATATAAGCCATAAGGGAATCTTCAGGAGCATCACCACCACCTGTAACAGACAGTCTCGTAAGAGCGGTTTGCACGGTTGAAAGTTCATAGTCTCCAAGTGAAAGTTCAATACCAAACCAAGGGCGGTCAAAATCTCTATCTCCAAAAAAAGCTGCCACCAAAATAGATATCCACCGCACCAGCATCCATAAGATCGGCGGTAAATTGGCTTAATGTTGCAGCCACAGTGGATCGTACACCAGCCATAGAACCTGTTGTATCTACAACATACATGATATCCATTTTAGGCATCACAGGCAAGTTACTGAAAGATACGTCCCACTTCATAACTTCTCCTCGAGATAGCGTATATCCATGAAACGGAGCCTGAATCAACACTGATTTATAAGTTGCCGCAGAGGCATTGGGTAAAATCGCTAAAAAGGGCGTTATAACCAACACCATTGCCAAAACAAATGAAAGACACATTTTGTTTTTTTTCATAATTACATCCTTATAGCCAAATAAATTACAGTATATGTATTTTTCCCAGAAAAAACCTCAACAACAGACATACAAACAAAAATACTAAAACAAGTCACAACAACAATTAAGAGCCAATGCTAAGAAAACACACAACACGTCATGCTAAACATGACCCTATTTTTTACTTAAATACCATTTAAGATATTCTTTACGGCGATTCTCCCTTAACTCATCCTCAGTCTCATCACTAGGCCTATTCCGATCACGCAACTCATCAAGCTCCTGCCCAGTAACAGACAAACCACAACTTTTACAAACATACAACTTTGTTACAGCAACATAATGCATCTCGCCGCCACATTCAGGACAATACGTCATATTCTTCACCACAAAAACCTTCTAAACAACAACCAATATTTAACCTTCGCTACAAAAACCAAAAACAACCCTAAAACAAACAAACCAAACTTCTAAAAACATCCATTCACTAAACGTGAGCACTCTTAATTAATTAAAAAAATTGGTTGCATGGAAAACCATGCTAAGGGTTGTTTAACATCTATCTTGATGCCATGATAGTACTTGCTAAGGGTATGCGTGAGGGACAGACATATGAGCAGGTTCCGCAGCCAATGCAATCTTTGTTCCAAAGTTTTTCTACTTTTTCCATGTCTGGCTTCATGATTGCATCGTAAATCAGAATTGGATGTAGTTTAACTGGGCAAGCGCTGATACATTTTGAACAGTGGATACATGCGGTTTGTTTTTGTTCTTTCTTATAGTTGCTTTCAGAGAATGGAATGATGCTTGAGCTTCGTTTAGTTACAGGTGCTTCAGTTGTTGGAATTGCATGGCCCATCATGACGCCGCCAACGACAACTTGTCTTACATCGTTCATGTCAATGTTGTTTTGGCTAAAAATGTCGCTTATTGGAGTGCCAATTTTTACTAGCAAGTTTTTAGGTTGTGCGATTTCACCGTTGAATGCAACTACTCTGCTTATGAGGGGTTCGCCTTCAAATACTGCATTTGCAATTGCGTTGATTGTTGCAACGTTTTGAACAATACAGCCCATTTCGTATGAACGTTTAGTTGGGGGTGTTTCATACCCAAAGAGTGCTTTTTGTAAAACACTTGCATCGCCTTGTTGATATTTGAAGTGCCCTGCAACTACTGTTGTGTCTGGCTCATTACCGAAAACTTCGTTAAGCTTAGGTATGGCTTCTGCTTTAGATACTTTAGTTGCGATTGTTACTTTTGGGTTTCCCAAAATCTTTTTGATTACGTTCACACCGCGCAGTAGATTTGCAGTTTTCTCAATCAATAAACGTTCGTCAGCTGTGTCGTAGGGTTCACCTTCAGTTGCATTTACAACCAAATTTTTGATTGGAAATTCTGCAGGTGGTGCTAGTTTGATGTGTGTTGGAAAACCTGCGCCACCAAGACCGATGATGCCTGCTTCATGAATTATGTTAAGCAGATCAGCAGGTTTGGTTTTCTGTAGTTCAGATTCAGAGATTGGAGAAAGAGTATTGTCTTTTGTTTTTTTACCGTCATTTTCGATGTAAATTGCTTCGGTGAATGTTTCTAGACAGTGGTTGTAGATGTTGCCGATTTTGACAATTTTACCCGAGATAGGACTGTGTACGGGGGAGCTTATGCGTTCTTTTGAGTCAGCAATTTTTTGACCTATGGCTACGGAGTCGTCAACAGCGACAAGGGGAGCAAGAGGCTTCCCCGAGTGCTGATTTAGTATGACTATTGCAGTTTTAGGGTCTGGAAAGATTTCAATAGGGGTTATGCGTGCTTGATCTTTGACTTCTTTTATATGTTCATATGGCATTTTGTTCATCTCCCAAATGGTTTATGGATTCCTATACGGTCTAAGAACGGTACAGTCAAGTTCATTATTAGTAATGCAAGTAGTGCGCCACCAAAGAAATTCATGTAAACCTGAATAAGCACTGTTAGTACACCTAAACCGACACCAAAGATTATTTGTCCAGTTCGTGTATACGGAGTTGTAGCAGGATCAGTAGCCATAAAGAATCCTAAGAAGATTGAGCTTCCAATAAACAACTCAAAGATTAAACGGGTCATTGGATCTCCACCGTAAATACCAGTCATAATCAGAGACATTATAGCAACGCTACCAAAGTATGTGGCAGTAATCTTCCATTTGAAATAATTGCGTAGCAGTAAAATCAATGCAACACCGACAATTATAACAGCAACACTAGATGCACCACCAGGCCAGCCGTGGAATTTAGTTAAAAGCATCAAAGATTCAGCACTAGGATGATTCATAATTCCAGGATTGCCATAGCAACCTTGCAGATACATCCCAAACATTTCTTTATCAACAACTCCTGCGAGTTGAGGCATGCTTAAACCACCGTCAGCGTATGGTGCCCAGTGTTCTTTTATAAGAAATGTTGAGAAGAGAAATGGCAACAGTACTATGAATTTTGCAGCAGCAGCAGGGTTTAGGTATTTGCGTCCAGTCATGCCTTGAAGTTTCTTAAAACCAACAAGACCTATAAATGAAGTTAAAGCTATGAAAATAAAGCAACCCGGAGCACTTAATACGTGAAGGGGCATTACTTCTACAGCTCTTGCCATACCTGGAAGACCAAGTGAGTAACAAAGAGTTACAATCAAACCGAAAACGGCTGCAGACATTGTGTTTACTTCACTATCAGCAGCAGCTTTTCCGATTGCAAAGTCACTCAATACAGCTACTCCAACAGCAATCAAAGCATTCACCAGAAGAATCGCACCGAGAGGCATTGCAATAAAACCAGTTATCCCAGCTTCAGCAAAAGTATTCATTTGATCTGCAGTGGGGGTCATAACTGGCCACCATATAACAGCGGTGATGATTGTGATAATCATCAATGCAGCGAAAGTGTAGGTCATTACGCGAGTTTTTGACATTGTACCATTAATTTGTGGGGGTGGTGAAACAACCAAATCTTTAGGTTTTTCAACAGAGGATTGATTAGTCATATAGTAACCTCTTATAATAAAGGACAGATTAGCCCCACTAAATATTACTCTTTCGGAAAACAAAAAAATTAAAAAAATTTTAACACCCATTTCACCTAAACTTTAAAAATCACAAAAAACAAACGCACTCAACTCTAAAAACAACAAAAGCCAAATTAACAATAACACCCCATTTTCACTAATTTTTCCCAAAAAACACCTAAAAAGCGATAAAAAATTAGCTTCAATAAAAACTGGTCTAAAGCAACTAAACAAAGTTTACACACATTTACAGGAAATTTTATATCCATAAAGTTTGATGTTAATACTTTGTGATTCAATTGGCTCAAAACAGACCACCCTTGTACATGGTAACTTGGAGATGTACAAGGCGATGTGTAGGCAGCTGTGTTTACTGCAGTTATGTACCCAAATTTGCCAAAGATGATGAGGTAAACACTGAAACTGGCAAAAAAATTGTTGACGAAATGTACAACTTTGGCGCTAAATGGTTCGGCATAAGTGGAGGAGAACCACTAGTACGCGAAGACATTTTTGAAATTATTGAACATGCCAAAAAAACATATGGTATGGAAGTAAGTTTAATCACTAGCGGATTTGCCTTTGACCAAAAACGTTTAGACCTGCTAACAAAATATGAAGTCCACACGGCCGTAAGTATCGATGGCGACAAAACCACAAACGACATGGTTAGAGGACAAGGCAGCTATGACAAAGCCACCTATGCCATGCAAAAACTCGGAGAAAACGGTTTACTTGACTGCATCGTCACAACTATGAACAAATACAACATAAACGTACTTGAACACACTTGCCAATTAGCAACTGAATATGGCGGCAAAATGGTTGTTTATCACAACCTGGTACCAGTTGGAAGAGCAAGCGACAACATGGTAGACTTAGCACCAACCCCTGAACAATACGAAACAGCACTTAACCAACTCTACGATTATGAAGTAAAATATAACCGCAACAAGAAAAACAACAACTTCCGCGTCAATGTCTACTCACCATTCTATGCAAGAATCGTAAAACAACGAAACCCGACAAAATTCTGGGACTGGTTCACTAACGAATTTCTAGGCAAATGCACAATCGGAGGAGACTATATCGGTGTAACAGAAAACGGCGACTACAGACCATGTGGCTTCCATGAAGGCTACCGCTTAGCCAATGTTGCAAATAAGAGTCTAAAAACAGCCTGGGAAGAATTACAAACTAACCCCTTACATCTTAAACTAAGAGATAAAAGCCAAATTAAAGGCAAATGCGGAATCTGTGAATACCGAGAAATCTGTGGCGGATGCAGAACGCGCGCTGAGTTTTACACAGGAGACCTATTTGAAACTGACCCCGCATGTGCATACATACCGCAAGTCATGCGCGAAAACCCAGAACTCTTCCAAAAAAAACAATAACCCAACAACACTTTTTCTTTATTTTTCATTTTTCCAAAAATTAAGTTCTTAACGGTTTACTCTAAAGACAGCATAACGGTCGTTTGAGTAAACCAGATCCAAGATGCCACACCGGATAAGATTAGGATCTAATTTGTTTTTATCGTAGATGATAAAACCAATATTGTTTTCTTCAATAAAGTTGATGTAATCTCTACTGGTAATAGTAAAATAGGTTGTAGGTTGCATAGTAAACATTTCTTTGATTTGAGAGGGCGACACAGGTTGAGGGTAACTCTCTTCAGAGAAGAGCAGGGTTTGGTAAGAGAAAGCTACATGTTCACCAGTGTTAATTTGTTCGAATTTGTAGATAAGACGGATTGCATCGATTTGCATATTATCTAAAGCGCCTATGTTTCCCCAATCAGGTAAATTATGGAATTTCATAGCGTAATAGACTTGGTTTTGTTCATCACGTATTGCTATGTAATCATCTGTTAGGCTGTTTTTAGAGAATTCAGTTACAGCCCAATATTTATCATAGCTGTCTGTGGGTTTAGCCCAAGGATTTTCCCAGTTCAGAACATCAGGTAGATATGCTTTGTCAAAATTGAGAGAAACAAAAGTAGACATATACAAAGTAATGTTGCTTACAGAGGTATTAACAGGAGCGATGTCCCAAGAGACTTGAGTAGCATAAGAAGAGGAAGTAACTAATTGTGATTGAGTCATCAAAATATCATCATTAGCATAGATAATTGTCAAATTATGCGCTGTTTGACCATTACCACTACTACTGCGATCCAATGTGTAATAACGCCCCATTTGACTTAGAGGTACCATTTTATGCACCTCACCAACATCGTAGGAAACATAATCACCACCTATTGAACAGAAAGTTCCAATACGCCAAACATCATTGATAGAAACAGAGTATTCACTTACAAGATCCCCCTTAGCTGCATACGCACGAAGAAGAGACAAAGGAGTCTCTATCTCATATGACAAAGCTAAAACTGACTCAGAAACTACATTTCGCTCAACCGCTGGATTAATTTCTACTATTACATCCTTTTCACAAAAAGCACTAAACCAAAAACCCGGTGCCTCAGTAACAACCACAGATACCGACTCAGGATAATTAGCTTTAAGCCACCGACCAACCTGTAACGACTGAGAATCAGAGGTTGCAAAAAGAGGAATACTATCATTAAGCCGACTACTTAACACATCTCCACGAATCACAAATACACAACAACACAAAACAATTACACCCACAACAACTGTCCTAACATAAACCCGTTTTATACGTGCCTTATTCAGCCTGTAGTAATTTAGGGATTTCTCAATAGCAAAAAACAGAAACACTGCAGCAAAAATCACCAAAGGAGGCATCACATAGTAAATAAACCATTGAAAAGGCAAATACAAACCAAAAAGATACGATTTTGCCAAAACCAACGGGATAAGAAAACTGAAAAACAAAGTAAGGTTACCTACATGTTTTTTTTCAAGCCACAACTTATAAGTAGCCACAAACAAACCGGCAACGCCCAAAATTAACACAAACCCAAAATTTGACAAAAAAGCAGTCAAAGATGTTTGCGGAATCTGATACGCCATAGCTTTCTGGGCAAAAAATATGTGTTCAATTATATCACCCAAATAAGGCAGCATTGCTCTAATATAATAAAGGAAAAAAGAAACCCCACCCCCAACAAGTATGAAAAGCAAAGCTTTGACACCTTTACCTCTAGACTTAATTATTAAAAACAGCATAACAGGCACCAAAATCAAAGCAGCCACAAACAAAGTAAGCTGATGAGACAAAACCAACGCAAACGCAAACACACCCACAACCATCATATAACTTTTATGCTCAACCGAGAGAGGCAAATACAAAAACAAAAGCAACATAAACGCAATACCCAAAACAGTAGTATAACCACCCCACATATTTAATTCAAACATTGGAAAACACAACAACAACAAACTTGCCGCAACCATGCCAATTTTTTTATCAAAAAACCGTTTGCCGATAAGATACATACTAAAAAACATCAACCAATTAACCACTATAGCAGACACTTTAACGAGCAGTAGAAAATGTTCAATATTTGTTGCGCCAGTAAGAGAGATTAAAAAAGCCAACAAAATCTGATACAAAGGAGGCGTCCAACCCAAATTATCCAAAGAAATCTGCCCAGTACTTAGAAACTCTTGCGCACGCCCAAAATGAACAGAACCATCATTTCCAATAACAGCCCCACCTATAGAGAGAAGACCGTAGAAAACTACTAGGACAACTATAGAAAAAACTGTTAAAAACACAAGTTCCGACAGTTTGTCTTTTGAGAGCTTTAGTATCAAACGAAGAGTCCCCCTTTATGCTGTTGCTATCTTACTTCAAATATAGCAACCTCAGGGTTAATAAATACAAGGTTAAACAAGGGGTCATTTGCAAACTTTAACTTCATAGCACCATTTAAATCAGCTTCACAGAAACGCGTGACAGCAATGTAGTCTATGTTATTGACTTTTAATTCAGCCTGATAGTTAAAGGGTATTGGGAGAGGTAAATCAGCACGTTTTTCGGGTTCCAAATTAACGTCAATTTGTTTGTCAAAGAAAGCATTAAGGAGAGTTTTATCATTATTATCGTATAGAGCCTGATTGTTAGTAGCAGAATAAGTTGTTAAGGACAGCTGGATTTCTGCTTGTTTTTTACCTTCTAAATTATAGTCAAGACGAACTTCAGTAAAAGATAAAGTATACGATTTGGAACTAATGTAAGGAAGGTTTTTGTTAAAAACTATTTGACCAAAAACTTTCACACTTTTAGCTAAGAACCCAAGCGAGTTAGACCTTTCAGAGCCCACAGGCAAGGCGTTAACTTCCAAAGTAGATTGTAACCAAGATAAAGAAACATTTTCTACAGAAGTTTCAAGCACGGTTGTTATGTTGACAAATTTAGAACCTGAATATACTGTTGTTAACTGGGTACAGGTAAAATATTCATTACCTCTAGTTATAGAAACGGTTATGTATTGAGTTGTATTTTCCATGTGCATATCTATAACAGGCAATTTATCTAACGTTATTGACTGCGGAACACCATTTACATCATACAAAATTTTTGTTTGGTTACTGTTAAAGTTAAAGAACGGGTAAGGTGAATAGGTCCAGTTTAAGCAGGCAAAAATTTGAGGATTATGCCTTGCCATATATCCACCGTCTTCTCTTACCTGAATACCAAGAGTTTCATCAGAAAGTTTGAATGAACTTTCAAATAAATAATCGGTATCAAGCAGGTTAGTTGCCACTTGAGCAATGTGAAATTCACGAGAAAGAGAAAGAAATTGAGGGTCAACCGCACTCCAGGTAGGTCTTTGGGCAAATCCTGCAAACCACCAACCATAATATGCCTCAGTAACAAACGTTGCATTTGCAGGTGTGTTAACTTTAGCCCATTCCATAGCCTGATAGAGAGGGCTATTCATTTCTTGATAAAACGTCTGATGCGCAAAACCTTCAGAGGGATACAAAAATATAGGTATAAACATAAAACAAATCAGCAAGAAGCTTAGGAGAAAACCTATGTACATATTAGGTTTTGTTAGGTTTTTACCTATGTTATTTGAAAGATTGGCTAAACGTTTGTGGGTTACCTGTCCTGCGTCTTTAAGGGTGTTGTTTAATTGGCCTGTTGATGTCCGATATGTAGCTATCAGACCAGCAAAAAATCCAGAGCCATGGTCAATGAAGAGGCCTATTAGGATAATAAGAGGAAACACTGCAAAATATAAAAATCGATGAAAGTCAGTGTATAATCCAACAAGGTAACCCTGTGTAAATATTGTAGGAATCAGTATCCATAACACTAACAGAACTGTGGGAACCGTAAAGTAACGTTTACAATATTTTTTAGATAAGAAAAAATAAAGACCTACAACTGCAAAAAGAGGCAAAATTATTTCTAGAGGCAAAATTCGTGTAGAAACTGTTGCTTGATTAATCTCAGCATTTGTCGTGTTAGTTAGGAATGCAGGAGCCACTTGTATCAGATAGGGCAAAACAAGTAAACCTCCAAAAATCACAGGCAACAACCAACATAGCATTTCACGACGAGTAGTTCCAATTTTTGAACCAAACACCAAACCAAACAAAATCACCGAAAACAGTATACACACAAATACAACGCTACTTAACGAATGTGCTACAAATATAGAACCAACCAACAAAGAAGCTGAAACATAGAAAGAAAAACTTGAAAAACGATTTTTCTGAATATATAGATAAAACGTTACAGGAATCAACAAAAGAGTAACAACATTAGGAAAACCACCCCACAACAACATCTCAACATCAAACCGCGAAACCGCCACAAGAAAAGCAACAACAACCGCTGCAGACTCCCTCCAAACCACACGCGTTATAAGATAAGAAACAAGCACCATAACAGATGAAAAAAAAGAGACCACTATAGCATGTACAAAATATTCAGGCAACCCTGTAAGAAGCATTATCTGGGCAGCAAAAAGATGATACCCTGGAAAAGTAAGGGATAAACCGCCACCCATTTGGTAATAATTGTAAAGAAAGTTAACGTTGTCGCCTTGATTGATTATTGAATGTATAACGCTGTTGTGCAAACCTATGTCAGCACCAGGAGGATAAGTTCCATGTGTCATCAACAGAAAACGGTACAAAAAAGCAAAAATAAAAGTTGCAAAAATCAATATTAAGTGCTTGTTTGTGGCTTTAATCATATGTTGACCTCGCTAAACGGTACATGTCTCTTAATCGTGTAGTACTATATAGAGTTAAAGTTTAAATATTAATCTCGAGTATAAAAAGCCCAGAGTATAAAACTAAAACAGGTGTTTATATGTCCTGGCTTAAATCTATGATGGAAAAAGAACCTCCAGAACCAGAAAATCCA
>Ga0123355_10014302_pt1 | contig 12402 bp, 6 predicted proteins | sample TergutEmb28metaG_3_FD_89872 | JGI IMG/M metagenome (GOLD analysis project Ga0123355, IMG submission 89872) | Embiratermes neotenicus P1 segment gut microbial communities from Petit-Saut dam, French Guiana - Emb289 P1 | ecosystem: Host-associated > Arthropoda: Insects > Digestive system > Gut ...
CTGGTTCTGCAGCTAGTCAAGAAATTCCCCGCACTTTATGGAACCCGAAAGTTCATCACCGTATTCACAAGTGCCCGCCATCTGTCCCTATCCAGAGCCAACTCCATCCAGTCTCCACCCCCTCCCTCTTCCCAAAGAGCCATCTTAATATTATCCTCCCATCTACGTCTAGGTCTCCCCAATGATCTCTTTCCCTCAGGTTTCCCTCCTAGAAGAATTTACCACACAATTTTAAATCAGGCTGGGTGGATGTAGTGCCGTATGTACAGATGCATGGAAATGAGTAATTTCTTATAGTGAAATGTTTGTCTTAGTAAATATAACAGTGCAATGTAGGTACCTTACTAGAAGCATAACTCTGATGGATGCAGGGTTGGTAAGACTAAAGAGCAAAACATTGGTGTAACGAAAAGTCTTGGTTTCTTATGTTCATTCTGTGTTACCTTGATTTATAATGTGTGGGTAACAATATCTGTGTTTCCCACCTATATTCATTGTATTTGCAGATCGTTGTACTGATAAATACAGGCTACTTTTGTCCGTAATTTATATTGTACAGTAATGCAGAATATTTTTCAAATTTTAATTAACTGCGTTGTGAACACACAAATATAGCGGGACTGAGCATGTTCTTATAAACACAGCTAACAAACAACAGGGATCCTTCTTTCTTGGCAGCTGTAATGGAGTGAGTCTGTTTTGTATTGTTTAATTCATGTAATTTGTTATATGACTTTCAGCACATAAAAATGGCATCGATCTTTATTGGCTGTGGCTGCGTATTGTAAAAGTTTGCACATGTCCAGCCAGCCAAATATTGCAATTTTTTTTTATACTAACATTGGTACTTTCAAAATAACAGCGTGCCAAGTACTTAGGTGCAGTTCAGTCCCTGTCATGCATCTCTTTTACCCAAAATGTCTCGAATGTAATTGGAGGTGAGAGAATTTTAGACTCTTTATGTCCTATTCTGGCAAGGTAATATACACTTTACTCCTTGAAGTACACAATACCAGAATAAGCTCAGACATACCACGAATCACTTCAGCTCAACGTAAGAAGATGGCATTGTACTCTTACTCCTGGATATATCTTGGATTGGCAGAAAATGTGTTGAAACTGGGCAGTGAGATCTGTGATGTGCAGGATTTTAACATCTTTAGACAAATGATGAAGGTTAATGAAATGATGCATCTTGAATTAAATCATTGTCATATTAGATATATATCATATGATATTTAAGTAAATGACAGTACATCACTTAATGTATAAATATATTCATACACCAATAAAGGTTATTATTGTATTTTGAACCCAGCAATCTTAGTCATGTACTATGGTTACACAGAGCAGAGTTTTGTGCGATGTGTCTCATGATTGCAATAAAACAATTTTTATTGTTTACATCATCTACTTTTTTTTTAAAATGTTCATATGAGCTGAATTGCCCAATAAAGGAGGCTTTTCAGAAACCTTTCTGTATCCAACACTGAAACTCCTATCATTTTATATACACTACAGAAATTTGTCCAGTATATTCCCTGCAGTGGGTCATAAGCATGTAGGTATGTGCAGATATATCAATATTCACACAGCTGACAACCTTTGAAGACTTATTTGCAAAGAGGTTCCATGATAGTTGAAGAATAAAAAACCAACTATATGCCACTTATTATTTTATTGTACTTCTTATAGGCTCAACATGTTTCGGGCATTACTATGCCCATCATCAGGAGCTTGCGACAATGATGTTGGTAACCACATTGGTTGTTTCGTTCTTGGTTTGCTGTATATTGGAGGTTAGATGCGGTTAAGCTGGAGTAGTATCCGGGATGCAGGCTGAAGTTGTTCTTTAGCCTGCAGCCCGGACACTCCTCCAGCCTAACCACACCTAACCTCCAACATACAGTAAACCAAGAACGAAACGACCAATGTGGTTATCAATATCATAGTTGCAAACTCCTGATGATGGGCATAGTAATGCCCGAAACATGTTGAGCCTATAAGAAGTACAATAAAATAATAAGTGGCATCTAGTTGGTTTTTTATTCAGTTATCACAATGATGCACGGTCCAATAAACATCAGTTCCATGAAAGCTTCAAATATTGTATACATTTCAGTCACTAAATTCTGGGATACTCTATGAACAGGTATTGCAAGAAATAGATCATGTTCCTAGAGTCATTAACATTTCCACCACCATGGTGATCATTGGTGTCCATGGCAGGCTCTTAGCTTGCACCACATTCGCCAGTGTGCCATATACACTTTCCCTCTCACCATGGTAATTGACATGTGCTGCAGAGTGTGTGCGGATAATGAATATATGCACAAATGGCATGGACCCAGAACATTTCATATTGCGTTCACAGCATATAGATAGATACAGATATATTTGTTAAATGCAATTGGGTTGACACCCGGTGGCAGTAGTACAGTACACATTTACACACACACAGCACACAGAAAAACACAATTTGGGAAGAGTGCAGGCCGTGCCCCATCTGCATGTTATACCCTGGTATTTGCCTTACAACTGAGAAAAAAGCACAGAAAAACCTCATTCAGGGTAGGCAAATCATATGGCTCTTATCGTGAGCAAGATTAACCCTTTGACGCCTAACGACCACTATAGTGGTCGTACCACACCGCTAACCTCTAAACGTTGCATTTTATATATTTATTCAACAAATACAGGTACTAAATATTTTAAACATGGTATATACTCTCCACTTTTTTCTCTTCAAAATGCAGTTTGTTTCATAATTCTAACATATTTGGTTCCTGTTTTATTCACATTTTATATACAGGTTGTGCTAAAATTTAAAAAAATAATTACGGCGCCAAAAGGTTAATCAACCTTACAGGCCAACAGATACTGCCAGATTACATAGGATCCTGTCTTCAACGCAAACATTGATTGCAGCCCAGTCCAAGCATTTGAAATCAAGGCAGCTTAGGTGTTTCTTTAAGGGCCATATGTAGTGTCGATCAGGGTTAGCAAATGTTACAACCTGAGTATGGAACAGTCCAATGCACTGGTAGGACTTAGGTCACAACAGTTCACAGCACACTTAAACCTTTAAATGCCGAGTTAAATCCCATCCGCCAATTTCTGGCATTATTAGGAGCTCACCCTTTCCTCCGCATTAGCAGGAGAAGGGTTACAGAGCCCAGTAATTACAGGGTTTTGTCCAGCCCACAGATGAGGCATTAGTTTGCATTGGCATAGTCATGCAGGAGCAGGTCCCTAGCTGTGATCAGACTAGATTTCCAGTCTCTGTGCTGTTCATTGAGATCATGCACTATCAAGATGGGAATTACGTCAATGAGGTAGTTGGACTGATCCCACCTGATCAGGGGCCAGGCGGGTGAAAAGTAAACCACCAAGATTTTCAGTGTAATGTTTCCAACACAGTGCCTGGGGTAGCCACTTCCACGGTCTTAGGCCGCAGTCTCATACAGCAAAGTGGTCGCGGCTACTGCAAACGGCGATCGTTGTGCCGCTGCATCACCCAGCCAGTCCGGCAGTAACAAGCAGTCTGCGAACCGTTGAACTGACGCTGATTTGGAGCGTTTCTCATGTATGAGGAATATGGCTCAAGTACCGACTGAGAAAATGTCTAATTTCACTTTCCTGCCGTCAATGCCATGTGTTCGAATCAGTTGTCGCAAGGCTATTCCCCGCTCCTCCAAGGCCATGCTGCCATATTCGGCTACAAAGTGAGTGACGAGTTTCAGGACGAATATCAGTTAATCACTGGAGGGGTGAGGAAGGCCGATATGATAGTTATTTCGACACAGTCCGCAATTGGAACGACTTTGCGGTGATAGGCGATCCCCTCGAGGTTGCTCGGGGAGAGAGAGGTACCGGCTCAACGGGATATGTTAGTAATTTTAGCTGCCTTATTTCGGCTCGTCGCAGGAATTTCTTGCTGTGTGGTTGTCTTTATCGTTAAAGGGGGGGGCCGGTTGGTGAGGTGGAGGCCCGTACGGCAAGACTCTCTCGGTGAACGTATCTTCAGCCAGAGTATTATATCTTCTGCTACGGTAGGGTCAAATCTAGCCACTTTTTTTTGGACACGGAAGGTTTCTGACTGACCTCGGAGATTTGGATATGCGTCCCCTGTGCTCTGTTTCTACTTTCCGCGGCCCCCACAGCTCACTTGTAACAATTCAGAGTCTCCCCATACTCACGCAAGTGCGTATATCTGAACCACGGGTGCGGGGCCGAAGTTTTACTCGGTGCGGCTGATTGGTTCCCAACACTTGCTAGGCAGTAGTACGTGTTGTGCCTTTACGTGTTACTGTTTACTCCAGCTCTTCAGAACATGCTACCGTATTACACAGATAAGACATATTAGATTATGGAAGAATAAATAAGTGTGTGTTTGTAGCAGAAAATTCTGAAACCTCTCAATCATGCACAGTTTGCGCACTGACAATTTACTGTTATTTCATGCATATATGTTTTTAGCATGGATTACCAATATTCGTACTTAGGTAATCCGTGAAGTGTGAAAGTAAGGATGTCGCAGAGAGAAAGTAGTGGAAACGCTCGTTGTTTCCAGTTTTATAAGGGAGAGTGGGAAAAGCTATCGATATTTAAAGGTAGAGGAGTAACATATTTTCAGACACATTTAACTTTCAGTGCAATTCGTGAAACCTTTGTTTAAGGAAATTAGCCACTGTAGCTGCTTGTTACTTCGTTGAGTGGTTTACATGTGACATAACCTATTTCGATTATTAAGTCCATTTGTATATTCTGAATTTCTTTCATTTGTGATGCAAAGTATGCAGAGAGGTTTTATCTCAACACTTTAGACTAATGGAATGTTTTCATAGACATACAAATTTACGATGAAACTGTTTCGTGGCCGGTATAGTCGAGTCTGTATATTGCCTAGGTTATACATTGGACAATCCGGGGTTCGAATCTCGGCAGTGGCTAGGATGTTTCCTCCAAAACGTCCAGACCTCCCCTGGGGCCCATCCAGCCTACTACTAAATTGGTATCGGTGTGATTTCCCGGTGCTAAGGCGGCGGGGGCGTGAAGTTGATCACTTAACATCTATCTAGTGCTTTCATGACGTGGAGAGGGACAACTTAATTATTTTTTCGATGGACCTATTTTAGTCAGGCGTGCAGGGTCAGGTGCCTTTCATCAAATTTCGCTTTAAAAGTACGTACAAGTTACACCATGGATTTGAAGAACATATTAGTTCTAATGTAATATTGTGCATACGTCTGTTGGCAGTGTGTGTATAAAGGTCAGGTGCCAAGATTTACGTTTTTGTCTGTCTGTGTAGGCTCTAATGAAATGCATATTAATTATTATTTAGCAAGCTATGATGGGGGGATTGTGTGTGTGTGTATAAAGAAGTTATGTGTGTATTTCTGTATTAAGGTGAGGTATTTAGGTTAGGGTTGGTGTGTGTGTGTAGAGTTTTGTTGATGACATAACATCCACACATACTTTCCGAATTAATGAAATGTGTACAACTTTAATTAAGATAACCTAACCAGTTACTAAATATAAACTTATAGGAGAAATATGGCCAGAAACGAGAACAGTTACTGCAAAGTGATTTAAAACCCAGTGACCATGTATACCTGCCCATAAAATTTATTTTACTTACTTACTAGTTACTAGGCATAATTAACCATTACAACATACACAGTTCTCCCAACCAGTTAGTTAATTTTTGCACTTTGTAAAGTCAGTAGCTCTGGCACAGAATGCGACTTGTCATCATATTCTACAAAAATGGCATGTTTTCACTGTTTGTTAAAAGAATGTATCACTTAAAATAATACATTTATCTTACCACTGTGTGTCAGATGTAGCATAATCTGACTCACAGGCTTAACAATATACAAGCTTTGCCCACAAGTTTTGGAATGCTTTCAATACTTCAATCAAAATCAAAAGGAAATGTCATACAGTTTTTTCTGTGGTTAATTTTGAATGTCCTGCTTGCTGCTGCTGTGTAGCTTTATGTGGTTATTGGTTTTCACAAAGCTTTTCGTACTTACTGCACAACTGTGCGGAAAGCGGTGTGTTCAGATTTCCCCTTCTGGTACGAGGCTGATGGCGGAAGCTTTTTTATCACAGATCATCTCAGGGGATGAAATGTGAATCCATCACTTGGAACTGCAGACAAAATTACAGTCATTGGAATGGCATCATACAACTTCTTCATGGAAGAAGAAGTTTTAAGGCTACCCCTTGAGCTGGAAAATCATGGCCACCATTTTTTGGGATGCAGAAGGGTTGATTTTGGTAGACATTGTGCTGTGTGGTCAAACCATTAACTCAGATGTGTACATTCAAACTCTTAAAACCTCCCAGAAGCTCTTCTGGAGAATTTGACCTTACAAAAATATTGCTGAAATCCTCCTTCAACGTAGCAGCAAACAGCCACACACAGATTTGAAGACACAGGAAGCAATCACTCTTCTACCCTGCCCACCATATATCCCAGATCTTGCTGCCTCAGGTTTCCATCTCGGAGCCCTCGAAGGTGCCAACTGTGGGAAAAGATTTGGATGTGATGATGAGGTTATTGAAGTGAAGAAGTGGCTGAGAGTACAGAAGTCAACCTGGTACAAGAAGGAGACAGATGGCCATGTTTCTTGCTGACACAAGGCTGTTGAAGTGATGAATGTTTAGAAAAACAAGCTGTGTAAGATGGGCATTTAGTTATTCTGTGAGTGCATTTGTTCAAAGAATTGTGCACTAAATTACAATCAGTGAGAATGAATTGTTGCAAAACATTTTGGGCAACCTTCATATGTTGGAATCAGAGATGTCGAAGGACTCCGGGGTCAAACTTTGGGTATGTTTAATTAATCGGATTCTGTATTCTGACAGGTTGGCTAGCCCCGGTTCCTGACAACAGGCATAAGGCATTTTGTAAATATTGTAAGAAAGAATTTCGTGCTCACCGTACAGACCTTCGCACTCACGCTCGCTCAAGGAAACATCAGAGAGCAGGCGATGTGTATATCAGTGATTCAAAAAAGGTATTATAATTCTTATACAGGGAGTGCAACTTAAAAGTGGACCGTATTTTAATATAAGTAATTTATTTACTAAGATTTACATGTTATATTACACAACTAACGTGAATTTACAGTAAGTGTTGGAAATGGTGTCCATTCATTTCAGTGCACTTATCGACACATTTCACCATGTTCCTCGCAACGTTTCTTAGTGTTCCTTTATTTTCGCAATAGCACTTCTACTGGCGATTGCCTTCCAAATTTTTCAAAAAAAATTTGTCTACAGTGGATGTAAGACATCGTTTTTAAATAACTTTCCAAAATAAATACACGTTCTTCCACTGTTAACCGCGATATGAAAGCGTAAAAAATTGCGTTGTTCAAACACCAGCACTCACTATCGACTGATTCAACCGATACAGATGGCCAAGCCCGGTTCTCCCCTCCCCTGCAACAGTCTTGCCAACTGCTGCACATGTAGCAGTATAATGTCATACCAGCAGAACCATTATAAATATCATCTGACATGATATATTCACGGCTTAGTTAACGGTCTGCTTTTAAGTTGAACACCCTGTATAAGATTTGAAGTTTCCACAGTGAGTAAGTACAAGTCTTCTAGGGCAGTCAGTCATGTAAAGATGGCATTACATTGATGGCATGCAAAAGAAGGATCATTCCATTAAGATAAATGTCATTAAAGTTCCTTTTCCTTTAAGTTTCTGTGTTGTTTATATGACATTGAGTTGTCAAGCTTCTCTACAGACATCTGTAATTCACTGCTGTACATGCAGAATCACTGCAAGGAAGAGTCAGTTTTACTCCGGTGTTTTTAATCTCAGGTAACTACCATGCTCATCAGATTTGCAGTGCCTCCTTGGATCTAGGAAGTGTGTTATCCCCGTTGTGTGTATGAAACTTGGAAATGGTATGCAGTCAAACACAACTGTGTCACAAAAGGTGTATTTAGTGACTATAAGGGGCAACTACATGTTTCAGCCTGTACCGGCCGTCTTCCGCTTGTCTTAGGAGAACTTAACTTAAGATCTTACTATAAGCATAGCGCGCACACGTGGTGTAGAGATATCTACATATGGGCCTTATTTGCAAAAAGTAAAGCTACTTTGTGGAGGTGTGCTCGGCAGGTATGATGGTTTTGTAGTCGTGCGGAGGCCTGTTCTCTGTCCTTCTCCTAGATTAGGCTGCGTTGTGGGGGGTTCGAGTGGACTGGGGCATGGTCCCTTGCCTATGGGGACAGAGATGTGTGTGTGGGTAGGGTGGTGGGTTGCTCTAGTCTAGTTACGCGTGGGAATTTTCACTGTATGCATAACTAGACTAGAGCAACCCACCACCCTACTCACAAACATGTCTCTGTCCCCATAGGCAAGGGACCACGCCCCAGGCCACTCGAGCCCCCCACAACGCAGCCTAATAAAGGAGAAGGACGGAGAACAGCCTCCGCACGACTACAGAACCATCATACCTGTTGAGCACACCTCCACAAAGTAGCTTTACTTTTTGCAAATAAGGCCCGTATGTAGAGATCTGTACACCACGTGCGTGCGCTATGCTTATAGTAAGATCTTAAGTTAAGTTCTCCTAATACAATCTGAAGATGGCCAGCACAGGTCGAAACATGTAGTTGCCCATTATAGTCACTAAATACACCTGTTGTGACACAATTGTGTTTTACTACATACCATTTCCAAGTTCCTTGGGTCTCTCTGAGCTGACCGAGTTTCCACAACTGAATGCCCTTGACACATTTCCTTTCATTTCTCCTCTCTCATATCATACGCCGTCACCTGCCAATGCTCCCACCATCCCTGGTTGTTTGTACTAACTACAGTTAAGTGTAATAACTTCGGAAATTGTGTCATGCCACACTTCTTTACAGCAGCCTGTCTGCAATCCATAAAACTCCTCTCTCATGCTTTGTGTATTTGCAAGTCAGCTGCAAGCATTTACCTAGTCTGCCATCTGTTAGTCAAAGGTAATATGGTACATTAGTTTTAATCAGTGCTCAACCCCTGTAAATATACCGTGGTATACCTACTGGTGAAGCAAAGGTTGTAACCAACTTTACACAAATAAAATATATAAAAAAATCCTTTATTCATTAGTTCTTAACCCTTTGACGCCTAACGACCCCTGTAGTGGTCGTACCGCACCGCTAACCTCGAAATGTTGCATTTTATATATTTAGTCAACAAATAGAGGTACTGAATATTTTAAACACTGTATATACTCTCCGTCTTTTTTCTCTTCAAAATGCAGTTTGTTTCATAATTCTAAAATATTTGGTTCATGTTTTATTCACATTTTATATACAGGATGTGATAAAATTTTAAAAAATAATTCCGGCGCCAAAAGGTTAAACAACAGGGGATACTTTTTCTCAATTCTGAGTGGTTCAAACAAGTTTAGCGTTCATTCCATACATATTTTCTGCACAGCAGCACTTAACTACGTAAATTTCCCTCCAGGCTGATTGTGTTGTCCTGAAGAAAATGTTCCTTATTTGATGGCTGGGTGTACATGTGGGAGTAAATTGTTGTGAGTCTTATTTAGAGGTGTGGGCCGGGTAGCTCAGGCGGTATAGCAATTGACTACAGGCTGGACGGTCCAGGATCGAATCCCAGTGGGGACGAGATTTTCCACCTGTCCAGACCGGCCCTGGGGCCCACCCAGCCTCCTGTAAAATGGGTACCAGGTCTTTACCAGGGGTAAAGTGCAGCCGTGGCATGCTGCTGACCACTCATCCCCTTCTAGTGCCCCGGTCAGAAAAAATATGCACAGTTTGCAAGGTCACTTCAGTGAGTTACTCAGTGTGAAGTGTATATATCAATAATTGCATTATGCATACAGCTTTGAGAAAGCCTAGAGAAGGGTGAGCAACTGCCATCTGTGACTGACAAGTTGAACTACTAAGGCAATCTCATGGTAAATATTAACTGTTTGGCACCGGAATTATTTTTTTAAATTTTAGCACACACTGTATATAAAATGTGAATGAAACAGGAACCAAATACGTTAGAATTATGAGACAAACTGCATTTTGAAGAGAAAGAAACGGAGAGTATATACCATGTTTAAAATATTCAGTACCTATATTTTTTGAATAAATATATAAAATGCAACGTTTAGAGGTTAGTGGTGCGGTACGACCACTGTAGGGGTCGTTAGGCGTCAAAGGGTTAATGCCATTAAAATTTTTGAGTGTGTGGTAGGTACGGTATAGAACCTGTGGTGGGTGTAAAGTTAGCTCCTTAAATATTTATCTCAGTAATTAACCATCTTGATGCACAACATTTTTGTTTTACAATAAGTTTATTTCATGCCCCTACATGTTTCGAGCACCTTTGCTCATCATCAGGAGGTCAAAATTGCTTTACACAGCCTCTGGTATCATCACACCTACAGGTGGCCGTCTCGTGCACAGATGCACCCTATAGGCGTCGTTAGGCATCAAAGGGTTAACAAGTCTCAGAGACATGGTCTGTCTCTGGACTGTCTGTCTGACAACATGTGTGAGACGATGATAGATGCCGAGGGGTTAATCCATAACAAACAAGTTAAATAACTGACAGCAGTTCTTTTGGTGTGTGAACTTCACATGTGTCAGACATCCATAACACTGTGATGAGCAAGGCCTTCTTTGTGAATTATGGTCACAAATAATAAAAAACTATGATGGGAATTTTTAGGGTGGAAAAAATCCTCAGCACGCCTTCCTTCGGAGGGGAAGTAAAACCGTCGGTCCCATGTCGTAGATTTGCGGCACGTAAAAGATCCCTAAATTTACGTGGAAGTCAGAATTTAGGCAAAATTACTACCGGACATCTTTCTCGCCCACAGTTCCACCTTTCGCTGCCAGGATCTCTCATGTCATTGCGGACGGAGGCACCTGGCGGCTAAAGTGGGAACGTCTAAAGGCGGGGGGAAGCAATGGCAAATTACCCCAAAGAACTTGCCCAGGATGCAGTGTGCTAGAGCCATACCGGTCACATGACTGGGCTCTGGTTCCTGCGAAGCCCGGCCTTCAAGGCTGAATGCTAATGAATGAATGATGGGAAATGGGGACATTATAAGCATGCAACACAGTTGAGTTACTGAGGCTGTCATACATGCAGAATTAGCTGTAGTGTTTGTATGCTAAATGATATATTGTGTGTGTCAGTTGCATTACATTCATTACATAATCATTTACTTTGGTTGGAATAACGGTGGTTTATACATTCATGAAATGAATATGATGTAAGGTAGTTTTCACATCCATACTGTGCATCTTGATATCAAAGTTATTTATTCACCACTAGAGAAATAAATAAAATTTTATCTACAGAAATGAATGTGCTAAGGAGGTTAGCAAGAAAACCAAGGATGGAAAGAATAAAAAATGAGCATATAAAGGAAATAATGAGAGTGAAAGGGAAGCCAGACATCATAGATATCATACAGCAGAAAAGACTACAATGGTATGGCCACTTCAAAAGGATGCCAGAGAAGAGAATACCAAAATTATGGATTGGATACCATGGGAGAGAAGGAAAAGAGGACGTCCAAGAAAAACGTGGATAGAAGGAGTACAAGCAGCCATGACAACAAGAAATTTAGAACCAGATCAATGGAGAAACAGAGAGGAATGGCGTTTGGTTTCCGGAAGAGAGCGACAGCTGTTAAAAAACCGGAGAGATAGATTTATTCATCAACGAATGCACACTTGCTACTTCTGAACAGTGCAACTTACACACATCAGCAAGGACACTACCAATGTATGCAGCCTCATCACCACTGAATTAACCTTTTGACGCCTAACGACGACTATAGTGGTCGTACCGCACCGCTAACCTCTAAATGTTGAATTTTATATATTTATTCAACAAATATAGGTACTGGATATTTTAAACATGGTATATACTCTCCATTCTTTCCTCTTCAAAATGCAGTTTGTTTCATAATTCTAACGTATTTGGTTCCTGTATTGTTCACATTTTATATACAGGGTGTGCTAAAATTTAAAAAGTAATTCCGGTGCCAAAAGGTTAATCACACACCGATGTACCATAATTCACTCTTTTAACAATGTGTATCTTTAGCAAGCACGGATAATGAGCTCCCTGAAGATGGTGTGACTGCACCGAAACACATCGGAGCTACTTTAATGTAAATATTAATATTGTTTTTTTTTTAAAGACAAGTCATTTGTGCATTCGTTGGCAAATAAATAACTTTGGTGAGAATAAATAACTTTGATGATGTAAGATGTGCAGTGTATAGTGTTACATATTACAGAGGCAGACGAAAGTTTCTGAACATAATAGTGGGAGTCTTTTCTTGAATTTACTTTGCTCTCACCTTTCCCAGATTCTTCTTCTTCCTCTTCTTCTTCTTC
>Ga0123355_10014303_pt1 | contig 12402 bp, 10 predicted proteins | sample TergutEmb28metaG_3_FD_89872 | JGI IMG/M metagenome (GOLD analysis project Ga0123355, IMG submission 89872) | Embiratermes neotenicus P1 segment gut microbial communities from Petit-Saut dam, French Guiana - Emb289 P1 | ecosystem: Host-associated > Arthropoda: Insects > Digestive system > Gut ...
CTGCTGCCATTTGCCGGGAATCGTTTGGAGGATCCTCCAGACCAGGGCGCCCTGGTTCAAGCGGACGAAGCGCGGACACGGATCCTGAATTCCCAGCGGCCATAATTCCTCCAAGTCCAGGCATCGGAGGATGTTCTGAGGGAGATTGTAGAGAGAGTTAGAGTTCCGTCGTAAGGCGGATCAGGCTTCGCGCGGCATACCCCCGGCACAGACGCCCTCGGGCTGCGGCGGTGCTCGTCGACCGGAACGGTTTTCGCATCACCTGGTATTCCATGCCGTAAATGACGCTGGCGATGCCTTCCGTTGCGGTTGAAGCCAGCGCACCGCGAAATGAACGTTACGGCGCCGTGAACTTTGGCGTGCCGAGAAAACGGTCAGGAGTGCTGACTGGAGTCTGGGAGAGACTATAATTCTGCCGTCATGTCATTGCTGCGCTTCCTGTTGGTCTTGTCGCTCGTGGTCTGGATTGGCGGACTGATCTTCTTCGCGTTCGTGCTCGCGCCCACGGCATTTCAGGTTCTGCCCGACACGCATCTTGCGGGCAACGTCGTTGGACGCGCGCTCGGCCAGCTGCATTGGGTCGCGATCATCTCGGGAGTCGTCTTCCTGATCACTTCCCTGCTCTACAGTTCTCTGACGCAGGGAACAGCGCACCTGTTCGCCCCGCGCCACGTGCTGATCTGCCTGATGCTGGCGCTGACTCTGATCTCCCAGTTCTGGATCATCCCGCGCATGGACAGGCTGCGCGCCTCGGTCGGCGATTTTCAAACCGTCGCTCTCAACAATCCGGCGCGCATGCAGTTTGACGCGCTCCATGTTTGGTCGACGCGCCTGGAAGGAGCTGTGTTGTTGTTGGGCCTGGTGGTTGTTTACCTGGCCTCGAGCACGCTCGGTGCAGCTTCGCGGTAACAGGGGTTGTGCCGTCCCACCGGGACTTGTTGGTGTCTCCTGACCCGGCGTTTTGCTGGCGGGCTCAGAAATTGCACCTGCGGGCTTTACCCAACACTGCGCCCTTAATTAACGCTAACCGCCCTGTTCCATCCTCGAGAGGGGCGCGCCAGCAATATCGTTTGCGAGCGGATTCAGCTCAACTCGCGATAGCGGAAGCAGTTGACAGCATGGTCGTTCACCATGCCGACTGCCTGCATGAAGGCGTAACAAATCGTCGATCCGACAAACTTGAATCCGCGCTTCTTCAAGTCCTGGCTCAGGGCATCGGATTCCGGGGTACGCGCCGGAACCTGCCGCAGTGATTTCCACTTGTTCACACGCGGCTTGTCTTGTACGAATCCCCAGATGTAGCCTTCGAAGCTGCCGAACTCTGCTCGCACGCGCAGAACTGCCTTCGCGTTCTCAACCGCTGCAGCGATCTTGAGCCGGTTGCGGACGATACCGGGATCGGCGAGCAATTGCCGCATCTTCTTCCTGTCGTAGTTGGCGATGCGCTCGGCGTCGAATCCGTCGAAGGCGCGGCGGTAGTGCTCGCGCTTGTTGAGGATGGTGCTCCAGCTGAGTCCGGCTTGCGCGCCTTCAAGAATGAGGAACTCGAAGAGCGTGCCGTCGTCGTGCACCGGCACGCCCCATTCTTCATCGTGATAGCGGATCATCTCAGCTGACGTGGCCCATGCGCAACGAGCGCGTGACTGACTGTCGGTCCGCTTGTCGGTCATGGACACACACACCTTCCACGTCTTTGATCACAACGGGTCCGGAGGTCGACGTCAGGAAGCGCTATTCAAGCGACTTCGGGTCTGACTTGTTTACCGGGGATTTGGTATCGAGCAACGAGACCAGTTCGTGCGCGCTGGCTGGAACCGGAACCTTGCCCTCGCGAATGATTTCCTTGGCCGTGAGTTTCTTTCCGTAAAGCTTCTCGTTGGCGCTGCCGTCAGAGCGCAGCGTTGACCCTTCAAGAGAAACGCCGGCGAACAGTCCCTTGTTGCGCGAATAAGAAAGAATCTCGGCGTCCATCACAATATCGGTTGCGCCCTCGGCCGTTCTGCCTTTTGGTCCGGCGGCCGCCGAAGCGTCGGCGCCGAGCTTGACTTTGCTGTAGAGCAGGGACTCGGCTCCCTTGGGATTCATGACCAGGAGCACGAAGTCCGTGGCCTGGCCGCCGAGCTGGAATCCGATGCTGACGCCTTCCAGAGCGTACAGCGCGGGCGCACCCCACTTGCCTGTGTAATGCTCTCCGCTGCGGCAGATCATGACACCGCGTCCGTAGCTGGCGCCCACGCCGAACGCTCCCTTCTTCACGGAGGGCAGAATGATCACGCACTCCGCTTTGTCAAGCAGGTCCTGCGGAATGTTGTCGGGAATATTGAGCACCTCCTTCAGAACGGCGCCAGCATCTTTGACCCGGTCTGCCTCGCGTTCATCCGCTGCCCCAAATGCTGCCATCGCGGACATCAAGACCACGACACAACACACGATCGGTTTCTTCATCCTATCCTCCGGGAAAAGATTGTAAGTAAAAGTGAAAGTTCGTGCGACCCAAACTCTGACCCTCGAAGCGCAGTGGCGCATTTGCACAAAAAGCGCGCCCCGCCGCGAGAAGATGCCGCAAGTCGTTTAGATTGCACGTCTTGTGCCATGACGAAACGTGTGCTCCTTTTGTAACTTGGCACTGGGGCGCCAAGTCACTAGAGTCAATCGGAAGCCTTCCAGCCGGAACTTGGATCTTCGGCCCGTCACGTGCATCCTAAGGTGTTGGGACTGGGTTGGGAAGCAGTTAGAGTGAAAAAAATGGATTGGGTGGGCATGAAGTACACGAAGAGGATTTTTCGTCTCTTGGCGGCCTCCCTGGCAACCTTTTGCGGGGCCGGCCAGCTCGGGGCTCAGGCGGCCTACCTGTCCGGCGCGCCTGCTGTGGGTGCGCCCAGTTCCGCTGCCGGTACCAGTTCGGATGAGAGCGCGTTCACTCTGCACGCTCGCGTAAACGAAGTCAACGTTCTGTTCATCGCAACCGACAAGCACGGCAAGTTTGTCCGCAACCTGAACCAGAACGATTTCAGCATTCTTGACGATCACAAGCCGCCGCAGGCGATCGTGAATTTCCGTCGTGAGACTGATCTTCCTTTGCACCTTGGCCTGCTGGTGGATGTCAGCGGGTCGGTCAATGGCCGCTTCGATTTTGAGCAGCAGGCTGCGACCACATTCCTCCAGCACACGCTGCGCGCTGGTTTCGACAAGGCGTTTGTGTTGGGCTTCAACAGCCACGCCCAGATGGCGCAGGATTACACCGACAACGTGGCGCTCCTGGCCGCCAGCGTTCACCGTTTGCGTGACGGTGGGGGTACGGCCCTCTACGACGCCATTTATCACGCGTGCAAAGACAAGTTCCTGAAAGACCATCCGGATCGTCCCGTGCGCAAGGCCATCATCGTGGTCAGCGATGGGGAAGACAACCAGAGCGAAGTCACGAAGGCCCAGGCCATCGAAATGGCGCAGCGCGCCGAGGTGATCATCTACGCGATCTCGACCGACGACAGCGGCCTGGTGCTGCGTGGCGACAGGGTTCTCGAACAATTGGCGGACGCGACGGGCGGACGCGCGTTCTTCCCCTTCCGCTTAAAAGACATTACCCACTCTTATGCCGCCATCGAAGATGAGCTGCGCAGCCAGTACGTGGTCTCCTACAAGCCGGCGAATTTCGACGCCGACGGGCGCTATCGCTCGATCGAAATTTCCTCGCTGAAGAAAGACCTGCAGGTGCGGGCGCGGCCGGGATACTTCGCGCCGCAGCAGTAGCAGCGGCACCGGCTTTCGGGCTTCCGTTCTCCGCTTTCCGGGTATCGAATTTCCTTCTGTCCTGCTCCGCCCGTGCTACCAGCGGCGCTCTGCCCATTGCAATTTTCTGATTCACCGGCTGTGCTCCGCGATTCCCGCGAACACGCTCGCGGTGCGACGGACTTTGTCGGAAGTGCAACGGAGTCGAGTTCTCTTCGAGGGCCCCAGGCAAAGGTGGCGGGGAGAATCCTCGCCCTGCCTGCCCGCCCGGCTGGCCTTCCCGTCGAGCGGGCCGGTACATCTTCGGAAGGTTACGGTAGTGCAAGTAATGTTAAGTGTCCGCTGGTGGTTTGTGGTTGACTGCAGTAGGTCTTCGCCCGGATACTTCGATACCGTTCTCAGCCTTGCCCGCGTAAAAACGCGACTCCCCGGCTCGGCTCTCGAGGGCAGCTGTGTTTGCCTGTGCTCGGGAACGTACGGGTAGTCGGGACCCATGGCCGATCACCTCTTCCCGAATGGACGATTCCCGTGACCCACTCAAAGAGCATCTCCCGCAGGTGGCTGGTCCTCGTGGCAGCCTTCGCAGCAACGTTTTCGCTCCCGGCTTTGTTCGCCCAGGCTCCCCAGAGCCTGCTCACACGCCACACCCGGGAAGTAGTGATGAAAGGCCGCGCTGCCCGCGTCGGTCATTTGCCCACAGATCGCGTGCTCAAACTCGCGATCATGCTGCCCCTGCGCAATCAGGCAGCACTGAATGCGCTGCTCGGCGACCTCCACAATCCTCAGAGCCCGTCCTACCTCCGGTATCTGTCGGTCGCCGAGTTCACGGACCAGTTCGGACCCGCACAGGCCGATGTCGAGGCGGTCGTCCGATTCGCGCAGGCGAACGGCATGACCGTAACCCGGACCACTGCGAACCACATGGTCGTCGACGTGAAAGCCTCGGTGGCCAGTATCGAGAAAGCCTTTCACGTTACCATGGGCGTCTATCAGCACCCGAGCGAAAACCGCACCTTTTATGCCGTTGATCGCGAACCGACGGCCAGTCTCGGCGTGCAGCTCTGGCATATCACCGGTCTCGACGACTACTCGCCGCCGCGTCCGCTGCTGCGCTTCGCTCCGAAAGGCGCGGTGCACACCGATCAGACCGGCTCGGGCCCGGGCGGGCAGTATCTCGGCAGCGACATGCGCGCCGCCTATTACGGCGGAACCGCGCTGACTGGCGCCGGCCAGACCATCGGTCTGTTTGGGCTGAACTTCAACCTGAGCGACGTCGTAGCCTATTTCAGTTCCATCGGCCAGCCCTTCAATCCCAGTGTCGTCATTACCGACGCGATCGACGGCTTTGACACTTCCTGCCCCATCAGCTCCTGCAACGATGGCGAGCCCATCGCCGACATTGTGCAGTCGCTCTCCATGGCTCCCGGAGTCGACGCGGTCATCGAGTACGAGGCGTCGAACGACGTGGATACCTTCACCCAGATGGCCACGGACAATATTGCGAAACAACTGAGCGCTTCGATCGGATTCCTCCCCGCCGACCCCGCATCCGATGAGCCGATCTTTCAGGAATTCGCCGCGCAGGGACAGAACCTGTTTGTGGCCAGCGGAGACAGCGGCGCCTACTCGCTGCCCGGCTGCACAGGCAACGACTGCAATCCGGCGTTCTATCCCGCCGACGATCCTTTCATCACCGCCGTCGGGGGCACCCACATCACCACCAGCGCTCCGGGGGGAACCTGGGCCTCCGAGATCGCCTGGGGCGGGACCAACCCCGTGCTGGCCTGCGCCAATCCCACGGGCGGCAGCAGCGGCGGCTACAGCACCAATGGCTTTGCGATCCCCGCCTACCAGCAGATACCGGGCGTCGTGAATTCCTCCAACAATGGCTCCACGACCCTGCGCAACGTGCCCGACGTATCCGCCGAGGCCGATTGCGACAACTGGTGGTGTGCCGACGGCAGTTGCCAGGGTGGTATTGGAGGCACCAGTCTCTCCGCCCCGCGTTGGGCTGGGTTCATGGCTCTGGTGAACGAGCAGGCTGCCGGCAGCCATGCTCCTTCCGCCAGCTTCCTGAACCCCGCGCTCTACTCCATCGGCACAAGTTCAACCTACGGCGACAACCTCCACGACATCACCAGCGGAAGCAACAACAATGGCTTCGGCCAGCAATACGACGCCGTGACCGGCTATGACCTGGTCACCGGCTGGGGCAGTCCCAACGGCCAGGCGCTGATCAACAGCTTGATGCCTGCGGCCACTGCGCCCTACTTTGCGATTTCCGCCTCGGCTTCGACGCTCACCATTCCATTCGGATCTTCCACGGCAACCACCACCGTTCAGCTCAGCTCGGGGAACGGATTCACCGGCACGGTCAATCTGAGCGTAAACATTCTCGGCTCGCCCGCGGGCGTGACGGCCTCGCTCAGCCCCACATCCATTTCCGGCTCCGACACCTCCGCGCTGACCATCCTGCTCAACGGGCCCGGGCCGGGTGGAAACTTTGTGGTGGCCGTCACCGGCGAAAGTTCCGGCGGGGTGGAAACGCAGCCTGCCTACCTCACGCTGGCGCTACCGACCTTCGATCTCTCCGTTTCGCGCAGTGCCCTCTACCTCAACCAAAGCTCGTCCGCTACCTCCAAGCTGACCGTTACCCCGCAGAACGGCTTTGATGGCAAGGTCAGCTTCTCTTCCGTTCAAGGCCTGCCGAGCGGTGTCAACGCTTCGATCCAGCCGGCAGAGACCAAGAGGACCAGCACCCTGAAGCTGACCGCTCGCAGCACTACGCCCACCGGGCCGGCGGTGCAGTTGAGCCTGGGTGCAACCTCGGGCGACATTGTCGAGAGCGCGTCGTCTCTGACGCTTGCGGTGAGCGCGGCAACCGGCACAGGCGGTATCGGATGGCCGGTGAATCTCTCCTCCGCCTACAATACCCATGCCATCTACACCGATGGCACAACCATCACCACCCCCGGCCTCGACGGCCTGGGAGACGCCTACTCCGCCAACCTGCTCACCGCACACCGCATTCTGAACGATGTGCAGTTCAACTTCGGTCCCGCCAATCACCCGGATGCGGTGAGCGGTGCCGGCCAAACGATCGCGCTGCCCTCGGGGCCATACTCGACGCTCGAATTGCTGGGCACGGCCTATAACGGCGACCAGTCTGCCGAGACCATCACCGTGACTTATACAGATGGCACGACTTCGACCTTCACCCAGGGCTTCAGCGACTGGTTCGTCCCCACGCACAACAACAACGAAAGCTTCGCGGTTGTGATGCCGTATCGGAACCTGGCCGACGGCAGCAAAGACAATCGCCCCTTCAACCTCTACGCCTACATCTTTCCTCTCGACCGCCACAAGTGCGTCAAGAGCTTTACCCTGCCGAACGACCCCAATGTTGTTGTGCTGGCCGCGACCCTGACCGGGCAGACCATTCAGGATCAGATCGACCTGTCGCCGAACTTCAATACCGGCGGCATCTTCAATAATGGCGTCACCTTCCCGGCGACCGGCGGGATGGACGGCGGAGGCGACGGCTGCACGCTGCCTAACGGATGCGCAGACGCGTATTCGGCCCAGCAACTCGGTCTTTCCTCCGAGCCGTTCCCTCAACTGGTCGTCAACGGCGCACTGTTCGGCTTCGGTCCTGTCAACACGGCGAACTGCACCACCAACTGCGTCCCGGATGTTATTTCGCTTCCTGGTTCTCCGGGAGCTACGTTCCGGGTGCCTTTTGACCGGCAGAGACCTTACACAACCATGACCCTGATGGGCACCGCAGTGCAGGGCAGTCATACCGGAACCGTAACGGTGAACTACACCAACGGCACAAGTGAAACCTTTAACCAGACCTTCAGCGACTGGTGCAATTTCGGCGCCAACGCGAACGAGAACATCGCTGCAGGCCGCATCAATCGCATCAACAGCGATGGCACGCTTAACGGCGCAAGCTGCAACCTCTACTCGTACACGTATGCTCTCGATCCGCACCGCGTCCTCGGCAGCGTCACTCTCACGAGTACTGATCAGACCAGCTTCTCCTTCGTTCTGTCTGTCACGCTCGAAGCGGCCGATGCGGAATTCTGACCGGGTGAACATCGTTCGCGTTAGCCGGGACGACGTGGATTCCGTCAAGGCAAAATGAATTCCCGGTCCACACACTGCGGGCGCCGCTGCTACGAGCGGCGCCCGATTTCTTTGGGGCCCGCGCCGCATCTCCATAAGCTGACCAAGGAATCAAGGAATTGCCCGGTGCATCACGCTTGCGGCGGACAGGGTTTGAGATTCAAGCAGGGTAGCGTAAAGATTTCTTCCCAAAAACTCTGCGCCCCTGGCACCACCGGCGCGTCGCACGATGACGAGGATGCGTCCTCCCCGGCGATCTCCGCGTCGTCGAAGCGGTTGTCTCCGGCCGGGACAGCGCGATCCGCGCGGCCAGAAAGCCAAAGGCTTCCCGCACAGCCGCGACCCGGATCTCAACCGATCCTGTTCTCGAGAAGAAGCGCTACTCCATCTCGAAGCTGACGAACATCAGGCCGTTGTCGCGTTCGACTTGCAGGACGACGGGATCTCCTGTTTTAAGCTGGCCTACGGCCGCTCGCAGCGCCGCGACCGAACTGATCGGGGTGGTGTTCAACTGGTGGATCACGTCTCCCGCCTGCAACCCACTGTCGGGCACGATCAAGTCTGCAGCGCGGCCGACCACGATCACACCGGAAGGAATCCGGAGGTCTGCACTCAATTTTTTACCCAGGTCGCCGGTGAGATCGATGGCGAGAACCCCCAGCCTGGAGATCAGGCTGTTCGCGGGATTGATTTGGTCGAGCAGCTGGTCCATCTGATCGTGGTGCTCAATGGCAGGAATATAAAGGGTCTTCTTCTCTTTCCCGCGCAGAACTTCCATTTTGACTACCTGGTCGACCCGGTGCAGATACAAAGCCGCGGAAAGCGAAGGCAGAGTCTCGATGCGGCGACCGTCCGCCGATAGAATGATGTCTTGAATCTTGAGTCCCGCCGAGGCGGCGGGGCCATCCGGCTTGACGTCCACGACCACGACTCCCCAGCGTTGCGGCAGGTCGAGGCCCTCGGCCAGCGTGGGCGTGATCTCCTGGGTTGTCGCTCCGATCTCCACGCGATGCACGTGCCCGTACTTGCGCAGGCTGCGATATACGAATTCGACCACGCGGGCGGGAATCGCGAAACCCAGACCTTCGCTGCCTCCGCCCTGCGACAGAATGAACGTATTGATCCCGAGGACCGAACCGTCCATATCCACCAGAGGCCCTCCGCTGTTGCCCGGATTAATGGGAGCGTCGGTCTGAATATAGGTCATAGCCTTGCTGGGATCCGCCTGACGCGCCAGAGCGCTGACCACACCCATGGTCACGGAGTTCTGCAATCCTTCAGGGCTGCCGATGGCAAAGACAAGCTGGCCGACATGCGGTCGCTCCTGGCTCATGAGTGCAAGAGTGGGGAGTTCGGTCTCGTCGACTTTCAGCAAGGCGAGATCCGTTTCCTTGTGCTGGCCGATCAGCTTCGCCTCAAGAATGCGTCGCTTCCCGATCGGCACCTGTCCGCCCGAATCGCCCATCGGCAGGGGCAGAGCCACGCGAATCCGCTGCGCGCCCTCGACAACGTGCGCGTTCGTCATGATGTAACCGTCAGGATCGACGATTACTCCTGACCCGACCGCATGCTGCCGCACGATAAACGCAGTCTGGGAGCGGTCCTCTTCACGGGCCTCTCCGTATCCGGTAACCAGAATCTGCACAACTGCGGGAGAAACTCTGGCGGCCAGGCCTTCCAAAGCGCTGTTGAGTTGCATGAGAACAGCGGGCGTTTCGGCTGAGTTGTTCCCGGGGCTGGTGTCAGGCTTGGCGGTCTGTGCCTTCGCTTGAGCTGTGGACTGCGGGCTGGGTGTTTGCGCGAAAGTTGTCGCGATAACCGCGAAAATCATGACAACAAAGAACAGCCTGGCTCGCAGGCTTTCATATCTCATTGGGAAAACTGTCATAGGACACCGATCCTGCTTGCAACTGGTTTGAAGAAAACACTATCACGCGTACGCAGCTGGCGGTGCAAAGCCAGGTGAGATCCCGAATGGCCTGCTGGCGACGAGGGTTTCCTGGGGCCGGGGGGAAATCGCCCGCTGGCGTTAACTAATGGGTTATCAGGCTTTTACAGGGGTAATTTTCCGTGATATAACCGCCCCTGAGCACAAATACACGCCCCAGCCTGTCAGGAGGTTGATTTGACGACGTTGACCTCATATACCGACAACAAACTGGCAGCAGGTCAACCTACAGGAGGTACCGTGGCGGAAGAAGCACGGACCGGGAAAAGATTCCCGCTGGAATTGCCGATCACGATTCACAAAGGCCAAAGCGGAGAGGCCAAGGGTGTAACCGGGAACCTGAGCGCGGCGGGCGTGTATATTCGCGTCGACGCTGCGATGGAGATTGGTTCCCCGGTGGAACTTGAAATCACGCTGCCGTCGGAAATGACGGGCGGTCAGGAAAATGTGACCATCCAGGGCAAGGGCTGGGTGGTGCGCACCGACCCAACCGGAGAAGGCGGCGAGGGCCGCGGCGTGGCCTGCGTGATCGACTCCTACGAGTTCGTCAGGAACTCCTGACTTTTGAAGTTTTATTTTTGGGGAGCGTTGACAACATGCTCAAACTGATTCTGGCCGATAACCATGCGATCTTCCGGGCGGGCCTTGCCAAGGTGCTCGCCGTGGAAGACGAGATGCGCATTGTGGCGCAGGCACAAACGCCTGAACAGATGTTCATGGCGCTCGACAAGTTCCGCGCCGCGGTGCTGGTGGTGGCAGCGGGATTTCACAACGATTTTGCCGCCATCGTGCAGGGCGCCAACAACGCCAGGACGCACGTTATCATCCTGGCCGACAGCGGCGAGAGCGCACAGAAGTACCTGTCCAACGGCGCGCATGGCGTGGTTTACCCCAACATCACCAGCGCCGCGCTGGTGGACTGCGTGCGCAAAGTGGCGCGGGGCGAAACATGGGTACAGGATGTGGCTGTCCGCAGCGAGCTCACGGAAAACGATATGGTCGGATGGCGCGTGCGCGACCGCCTGACAGCAAAAGAGCTGCGCATCGTCGCTTTGATCGTCCAGGGCTACAAGAACAAGGAAATCGCCTCCCAGCTCCTCACGACCGAGCAGGTCATCAAGAACTACCTGCGCAACGTCTACGACAAGATCGGCGTATCGGACCGGTTGGAGCTGGCCTGGTTCACGATCCATCACCGCATCCTGAATGAGGCCGCGGCCGCCACCACTGTCGGTGCCGCACCGCAATCCCCCGCCGGAGTAGCCCCGTAAAGTCCAATGCTCTCAAAAAAAAGGCCGTCCGCGGGGGCGGCCTTTTTTCGTGGACCTTATCCCTTCCAATCGCCGACTACCTGGCGGACGGCGACGTTGAGACGATTCCAGACATTAATGCTGGCGATCGCCAGGACCAAGGCCGCCAGGGCCCGCTCGTCATACTGCTCGGCAGCTTCGTTCCAGATTTCATCCGGCACCGGGTCGGGCCGATCGCTGATCCGGGTGAGAGCTTCGGTGAGCGCCAGCGCGGCCCGTTCGGCGTCTGTAAACTTCGGGTTATCGCGCCATGCCGCCACGGCAAAAATGCGCTCGTCGGTGTCGCCCCCCTTCTTTAAGTCTCGGGAATGCATGTCAACGCACACACTGCAGCCGTTAATCTGGCTTGCCCGCAACTCGACAAGCAGGAGCGTACGCGCCGGCATGCCGCCCTTGCTGGTGGCCGCACCCAGGGCCTGCATCGCCTGCATCGCTTCAGGAATAATCATGACGGGATGGTTCATTCGTGCTTTCAAGCCTTCCTTCACTTGTACTGGCATCACTTCTCTCCTCGGGACTAATCTCGTCCCTCAATACGATGACGAAGCAGAACCGGAGAATGTGACCGATAATCAAAAACGATTGGGCCTGCACCAGAGGTTGGAGGAAAATCGGGCCGCTTGCTCAGCCGAATGGCTGAAACTGCCCGACCCCTGGCGTGGTAGTGAGAAGGCGCTGTTTTAGCGTTTTAGCGATCGTCCGTGGAAGCGTGTTGGATTTGTTATAGCGTGTTATAAGGACCTGCAATCGCTCCGCAGTGACAGTCGACTAAGCTCCAAGTTCTGCGATGCGTTGCGGCCGTCGAACGAAATAGTAGATAAGCGCGCCTATCCAACCCGTGAAAATGATGATCAAGATCCAGATCAGCTTGTCGTTTCCGCTCGCGCTCTCCTTGGTGGCACACTCGATGATCATGCAAATCCACAAAACACAAGCTCCTAACGCCAGAGCTATGAGTACCACCTGGAGCGAATCTTGGAACAAATCTCCGATCATAGTTGGCTCCAATCGGACGCCATCGTTCCAACATTTTAGCCGAAACTCGAAAGACCCAATATGGATTTCGCGTCAGAGTGACAACCGGGCTGTCCGAACGTCCCAATTGCACTCATCTTCTCTTCCGATTGGCCGATTTGCCCGGATGCGGACGGAATCGAAAGAAGCCCATTCCATGTCTGAATAACCTGTTTCCGGGGCGATACTCTACGCGAAAAATTCGCTCACCGGCCGTGTCGATTCCCGCCCGCTCGGTTCGACGTGTAAGTGGAGCGGCACCGCGCACCC
>Ga0123355_10014304_pt1 | contig 12401 bp, 11 predicted proteins | sample TergutEmb28metaG_3_FD_89872 | JGI IMG/M metagenome (GOLD analysis project Ga0123355, IMG submission 89872) | Embiratermes neotenicus P1 segment gut microbial communities from Petit-Saut dam, French Guiana - Emb289 P1 | ecosystem: Host-associated > Arthropoda: Insects > Digestive system > Gut ...
GGAAGAAACTTTTTTCCAAAAAAGTTTCTTCCAAGGTCTTAACTCAAAGGAGCATCCAAATGAAAACAATCCACCCATACCAAACCATCGGAATCATAGGCGGGGGACAACTTGCCCGCATGATGTGCATTGCGGCTAAAGCAATGGGTTATTACACTGCCGTACTTGACCCCACGCCAAATTGCCCCGCCGCACAAGTTTCTGACAGGGAAATCACTGCCGCGTATGACGACCTTGCCGCCATAAAACGGCTTGCAGAAATCACCGACGTAGTCACATACGAGTTTGAAAATATAGACGTAAACGCGCTGGAATGGCTTAGCGATAACGCCTATTTGCCGCAAGGTAGCGAGACATTGCGCATTTCGCGGCACAGATACTTAGAAAAAACGGCGATTTCCAAAATGGGCATACCCGTGGCGGAGTTTCTTCTAATTAAGGACGCAGGAGATTTCGATAAGCAAGTGGCGGACAAGCGCGTGACATTCCCAAGCATAATAAAAACCACCACTTTAGGCTACGACGGCAAAGGCCAAATAGTCCTGCGCGGCGAAGAAGACCTAATACGCGCCCGCGCCTTGGCCGAAACAAGCGAGTGCATTATAGAAAAATTCGTGGATTTCGAGCGCGAAGTATCCGTAATAGTGGCACGAAGCACCACGGGCGAGGTAAAAACCTTCCCCGTGGCCGAAAATATTCACATAAATAATATCTTACACCTGTCTATAGTCCCCGCGAGAATCAGCGACAAAGTAGCCAAAGAAGCCGTAGAAGTCGCAAAAACAATTGCATCAGGCCTCGGCGCGGTAGGCGTAATGGGCGTAGAAATGTTCGCGACTGCCAGGGGTATAGTAGTAAATGAAATCGCCCCGCGACCGCATAACTCTGGGCATTTTTCCATTGATGCCTGCATAACAAGCCAGTTCGAGCAACACGTTCGCGCGGTGTGCGGCTTGCCCCTTGGCGCAACCGACTTGCACACCCCCGTCGTGATGGTCAACATCTTAGGCAATCATATGAACAAAGAACAACTGCACGATTTATCCCGATTCTCGCCGCTTTTACCCTACGGTAAAATCCATCTGTACGGCAAGGCCGCCGCCGTAGACGGGCGCAAAATGGGGCATTTTAATGTGCTCGATGATGTGGAAAACGCGCTGGAGAGAATTAAAAAGACAGGTATTTGGTAAATGCAAATCATCTGGAAATATTGTTAAATGGGAATGAGATGAGCAGAAAAAGCGGCGGACGCGAGCAAGCGCAGTAATCACGGGATTTGCGCCCGCAATGCGCTGTCCTTCGCGTCCGCCGCTCCACGGCGATGTAATCGCGGAAAATCCCCTACTTAGGGGAAATCACTACATAACGATAAGGTTCACTTCCATCACTGCTGGTCTTCACCTGCTTATCGTACTGCAAAACAGTATGAATCACATGCCGCTCAAACCGCGTCATGGGTTCAAGTTTCACACTTTCGCGCCTATCGCGCACTTTACGCGCAATAGTCTTGGCCAAAGTCTCCAAAGTATCACGGCGACGGCGGCGGTAATTTTCGGTATCAATCACCACGTTCATATTAAGCTCACCATGACGACCCACCGCAAGATTAGTAATGTACTGCAAAGCATCAAGCGTCTGCCCACGTTTGCCGATGAGAATACCCATGTTTTCGCCCGTCAAATTCACATTAAGAAACTTCTCTTTCATAATCATCTCAATGTTCACAGTAAGCCCCATAGCAAGGGTGACTTCGCGCAAAAATTCTTTTACAGCCTCAACAGGACTGGGCTTCATCTCAACGCGCACCTTCGCAGGGCGCGAACCGATGCCCAAAAAAACACCCTTTGAGCCTTCGTCAAGCACAGTAATGCGCACTTTGTCTTTGGTCACGCCCATAATGTTTAAGGCTTCTTCGGTGGCTTGTTCTACCGTGGGCGCAAGCCGTTCTATGCAATCAACTTTTGTAGTCTCCATATTTATTTACCCTTTCTTTTGGAAGGAATAGCATCAACAACATCCGGCTCTGGCGCGGGTTTCATAAATGGCAAGCGGAAAGGCGTGCCGTGTTTTCTCATGAAAATAATATCGGTGACAATTTGGAAAACTTGCCCGGTTATCCAGAAAATACCCACCGCGGCCGCAAGGTTTACTGTGAAAAATGCCATCATGGCAGGCATAACAAACAGCATCATTTTTTGCATCATGCGTGCGCGCTCGTCGGCATTGGGGTCGGCGGTTTTTTGCTGCATAATCCACGATGATGCAAGCATAGAAAGCCCCGTAAGTACCGCAATAACGCCGAAACCGCTTCGTTCCACCACATTAACGCCAAGGAAGTTTTCAACGGTAGCAATGTCTGCCACGGCATAATAAATTTCATTAAACTGCGCCGTAGAGACTTCGGCCGCACCGCGAAGGTAGCCCCAAACAATATCCCAGTCGTAGTCCGTAAAGCGGCTTATTACGCGGGCAAGATGGTCATCAAAGCCCATTACGATTACATCTGTGCCGCGTTCGGCAATTTCTGAGCGCAAGCCATTTGCATCCATTGTATAAAACACATTTGCGCCGCGAAGTTCATTTGTGAGGGCAGTCAAATTACGCTCCCATGCCTCGGGTATAATGCGCCCGTCGCCGATTGTGCCTGTCGCAATTTGTTGAAGTATGCCGGGTTGCTGGTCATGATACGCCACCATGCCGGGAATATCAAGCAATTTTGCCGCAACTCTTTCGTACATCAAGCCGAAATCGCGCATATAAAAAGCCGCCTGCCTCATTACGGTGTTCAAACCGATGAACAGCGGCATTTGAGTAAGCATCGGCAAACAGCCCGAAAGCGGGTTTGCGCCATGCTTGGCAAGCAGTGCTTGTTGTTCTTGCTGCGATTTGCGCATTAGTTCGGGGTCTTTTGAATTGCCGTATTTCGCCTTAATTTTATCCAACTCGGGTTTGAGCTCCCGCATTTTTAGCATAGAACGCTGGCTTTTCAAATGAAGCGGCAGAATCAAAAAGCGGAACAAAATCGTCATCAAAATAATGGAAATGCCCAAAGCACCCGGAAGAGTTTGCACCAAGTTAAACAGCAGATTAATAACCCAGCCAAAACCGCGGGCAATAAAATTAAACCAACCCCCGCTCTCAAGCTGGCGGGAAAGTACAAAAACAAAATCGTTCAAAATAATAACCTCCAAATGTAGGAACGGCAATCGTGCAATTTGCTAAACCTAAAATTGCTATGGCACAGGGTCGTACCCGCCTTTGCAAAAGGGCTGGCATCGTGCAAGTCGCTTAATTCCCATCCACAAACCACGTAACGCGCCGTATTTTTCTACGGCTTCGTGCATGTACGCAGAGCATGACGGATAAAACCTGCACCGCGCACCAAGTGCAGGCGAAATATTTCTCTTGTAAAATCTAAGCGCGGCAAGAATAAATTTTTTCATACGCCGGGAAATTGTAGTCGCGCAAACAATTGGGCAAGGGTGTCGCAAGTTTTTGCAAAAGCGGTACAGCGCGACAAAGAAGCCGCAGGCGCACGCGCAACCACAACAATGTCAAAACCCAAACGGGCTTGTCCGACCGCTTGTAATGCCGCAAAAATACGGCGGCAAGCCTCGCGAACAAGGCGTTTTATGCGATTTCGCACAACTGCGCCTCCTACTTTTTTGCTTACGGAAAGGCCAAGCCGATTTTTGCCCAAATCATTTGCGCAAACGTATACCACAAAAAGACTGCTTGCCGCGCTTTTTTTGCACGCAAAAACACGCTTAAAGTCACCGCGCTTTTTTACAGATGCAAGCGGGCTGTTACGCACTTAAAACTTTTCTGCCTTTCAAGCGGCGGCGAGCCAACACTTTGCGGCCATTGCTTGTGCTCATGCGCTTGCGAAAACCATGTTCTTTGCTACGCTGGCGTTTTTTCGGCTGGAATGTTCTTTTCATATTTGTCACCCCATTTTTTCAAAAGTAAAGTTAATTATATTCTTATCGCGTCTTGTAGTCAATCGCTAATCTGTAAAGTTCAAAAAATAAAATTGTCGCGTTTCTCGACAATTTTATTTGGTGTAAAGAAATTATAGCTAATGTACCAGATTACATACTTCGGGAGACGTAGTTTGTCGTAGCGTGTCACCTGTTTTTCGTTGACTTTTGCCATCTTTAATGATACGTTGACAAAAACAAAGTAAATTTTTTCCAAACGGGGGCGCAAGATGAACACATATGCACTAAACGACAAATCCCTACGGGTTACGTTCTACACGAGGCTTGTTTCTGATGCCGATACAAAAAGCCAAATTGCACGCTACGAAGAGCTAATCCGCCGCAACCCACGCTGGAGCATGGCCGAGGGCTATATCGAAACTGTATCCGAAGACGACGAAACAACCACCCGCCACGCCGCCTTCCACCAAATGCTGGCCGATGCAAAGCGCGGCGGGTTTGATTTGGTGATTACCGAAGAAATCTCGCGTTTTTCGCGCAATACAATCGAGAGCATACGCCACACGCAAGAGCTTCTCTCGCTTGGGGTGAATGTTTTTTTTCTTGCGGACGGCTTTCATACATTAATGCCCGATGCCGCATTGCGCCTAAAAATAATGCACGACATTGCACAAGAAGAAACACAAAAACTCTCAAAACGTGTAAAAACAGGCCTGAAACGCGCCGTAGAAAAAGGAAAAATCCTCGGTAGCGGCAATATATGGGGCTATAAAAAAGAAAATGGCCGCCTAACAATCGACGAAAGCCAAGCCCCGACTGTGCGCCTTATTTTCAGCCTTTACGCCGAAAAAAACCTTGGTATGCGCAGTGTTTGCACGCATTTGAAGGAAAGCGGCATAAAAAACAGCCGCGGCAACGATTTTTCCTTTTCTACAATTAAGGGCATCTTGACAAACCCAAAGTACATGGGCGACGAAAACAACGCCGTGCCGCCCCTCATCACGCCGCAACTTTGGCAAAAAGCCAATGAAATCCTGCAAGAACGCGGCGCGAAAAAAGCCGAAACAAGCTATCAAAACAAATACATCTACAGCGGCAAAATTTTTTGCGCACAGCACGACACGCCCTTTCACCATGCAAAATTCCGATACAAATCGGGCGATAAAGAGGTCTGGCAATGCCGCAATTACGCCGCAAAAGGTACAGCGGGTTGCGACTCCCCAGCCGTGTACACTGCCGAACTTGACAAAATCATGCATCAGGCCTACTCTTACCTAGCCGAAAACCGTGACGAAACAGAAAATAATCTCGCAGAAATTTTCGACTCCATTCGCAGTGTTGCGACAATCAATGAAGACATTGCGGCCACCAACACCGCCTTGGAAGAAATCCGCCTGCGAAAGGACAAGCTGCTAGACCTTAGCATAAGCGGATATATTTCAAACGGCGAGTTTGCCAAGCGCAATCGCGAAATGAACAAAGAAGCAGAGTTTTGGGAACAACGCGGCAACGAACTGCTGAACGAAGCCGAAAAAGCCAAAAGCCTAACCCGCACAATGGAAAACCTGCACAGCTTCATTTCCAACAAAAACGCAAGCATCGGCGAAAACCTGCCCGCCTTGGTAAACATTTTGCCCGAGCGGATTGTCGTGCAAAAAACACAGGACAAACATATATTAGAACTACAAGTTTTCTTAAAGGTGCTTGCAAAGCGCATAGATTTCACAATCACCCGCAAGCGGCAGCACCCCACCGAAATTAACATAACGAGGGTTTTATAAAGTCTAAAGCATGGTTTTAGAGATTGCTAAAAGCCCCGTTTTAAGGCGGAAATGGTATGACATTAATCGCAACGGCGGCCTTTGGGCTGGAGGCCGTGGTAAAGCGCGAAGTTACCGCGCTTGGTTTTTCCAACATACTTTGCTTGGATTCTAAAGTAGAATTTTCTCCCGCAGACGGCGAAGACCTGCCTACCGCCATCACGCGGGCGAATATGTGGTTGCGCTCTGCCGACCGTGTACTTATTAAAGTGGGCGAATTTACCGCCACCACTTTCGACAATTTATTTGAACAAACAAAGGCCTTGCCGTGGGACGAATGGATTACCTCCGACGGCAAATTTACAGTCACGGGCAAAAGTGTGCGCTCGGGGCTTTTTAGCGTACCCGATGTGCAGTCCATCGTGAAAAAAGCCGTGGTAGAACGCCTTCGCCAAAAATACAATATCGACTGGTTCAAAGAAAGCGGCGCGGAATTTACCATCCAAGCCGCGCTTCTCAAAGACGTAGCCACCCTCACCATAGACACAACAGGCGCGAAAAACGGCCTGCACAAACGCGGCTACCGCGCCCGTGCCACCCGCGCACCCATGAAAGAAACTATGGCCGCCGCCTTAATTGACCTCGCGCATTATAATGGAAGAAAACCATTTTACGACCCCTGTTGCGGAAGCGGTACTTTGCCTATAGAAGCCGCCCTCATTGCCAAAAATATTGCCCCCGGTCTTGCCCGAAAATTTGCATCAGAAGCATGGCCAAGCATCCCGCAAGCCGCGTGGAAAAACACCCGAGCCGCCGCTTACGCCGCAATCCGCACCGACCGCGAGCCGCAAATTTTTGCCGCAGATATAGACCCCGATGCCATTGCCTTAGCCCGCGCCAATGCAGAACTTGCGGGGGTAGATGATTGCATCACCTTTGAAAACCGCCCCGTTTCGCAAACGGTATTGCCCGCCGAGGCAGGCATCGCAATCATAAACCCCCCCTATGGCGAACGCCTCGGCCAAATAAAAGAGGCCGAAGCTCTGTACGCCGCACTGGGCCGCGTGTTCAACCCCACAAAGTGGAATGTGTATGTAATCACCCCCGATGAATTTTTTGAAACCGCCTACGGCAAAAAAGCCCGCGCAAAACGCAAGCTCTTTAATGGGATGATTAAGACGGATTACTATCAGTATTTTTAAGTCAAAAGGTCAATTCAAAAAAAGAATTTGCCTTTCCCCTGTGGAAAACTTTTCGAGGTGCGCATCTATTATTATTCCGTCGCTCTTGCTCTGCAACCTTTGCCAAAAAGAACCTACAAAACTCAAAATCGCGCATATGCGCGATTTTAGGTTTGCATTATTATTAAGTATGTACTAAACAAACCGCGCAATAACAGTAACCGCCACAGCCCCCGCCACAATAAGCGAGAACACCGCCGCCATAAAAGAAGCACCTGCCGCCGCATCCTTAGCGATTTTCGCAAGGGGGTGCGGCTTTCCGTTTGTCACGAGGTCTACTACGGCCTCGATTGCGGTATTAACAAGCTCCATAGCCAACACAAAAAAAATTGCAAAGCCAACAAGCACAAAAAGCAGTGCATCCACCTGAAAAATTATACAGGCGGCCACCGCCACAATAGCTAATATAATTTGGAATCTAAAGTTGCGTTCCCGCGCCGCGGTCTTGCGTATGCCCGTAAAAGCATTTCCAAGCGAGCGAAAGAAACTTTTGTTTTTTTTCATCTGTTTGCGGCATCCACGAGCATATGTGTCTGGCAACGCCCTGTGAACACCGCGCCTTCGTCCACGATAAGGGTAGCGGTAAGTACATCGCCCGTTACATCGGAGGTGCTTGCGAGGTGTATGGCATTGCGGCAATGCACATTGCCGAAAATGCGCCCCGCCACACGCGCCGAACCTGCGGAAATATTACCATCCACGCGCCCTGTGTCGCTTACATTAAGAAGGCCGTCGATTTCGATGTCACCTATGACTGTGCCGTCTATTCGCATGGATTCTGATTCTGCGCAGGTGAAACGGGCGGCATGGATTGTAAACCCTGCGCCTATTACTGTGCTGGTCGGTTTTGTAAATTCATCTTGTGTTTTTGAACGTGACATGTTTTTGTCCTCATCATCTGTGCTGTTCTAAAAGGTACGTTGCGGGATTTGTTAATATGCCGTGTCTGCGCACTTCAAAATGAAGGTGCGGGGCGGTACTACGACCCGTGCTACCTACGCGGGCAATTACTTGGCCGCGCTCTACGCGCTCGCCTTGGCGTACCAAGTTGTGGGAGTTGTGGGCGTAGAGGGTTTGGTAGCCGAGTACGCCGTGGTCGATTACTACTACATTGCCGAAGCCGCTTTGCCAGCCTTCAAATACTACTATGCCGCCACCTGCGGCGCGTATTTGTGTGCCGTGCGGTGCAGGAATGTCTACGCCGTCGTGATGTTCCCAGCGGCCACTGCCGAATGGGCAACGACGCGCACCAAAGCCCGAACTGACTCTGCCGGCAACAGGCTGTAGTGTGGGGTAGTTCAGCAAATACGGCGACATTATTTCTCTGTAGGAATCAAGGCTTTCCAGCAATTGTTGCTGTACATAGAGGTCGTGCATGGCGATTTTAAGCCGCACAATCAGCTCGTCTTCTGAAAAGGCGGACTGCTGTGCGCCTGTGCCCAGCAGTCCTATTGTTGTCGCCGTTTCCGGCTGGGGAGGAGCGTACATAGCTAAAGTTTCGCGCAGTTCTGCCAGAGATTCTTCCATTTGCGCAAGCGTGCGCGCAACGGGCGGTATGATACGGCGCGTGCCTAAATTGCTGATGATTTCTTGTTGTCTTCTGTCCAGCTCGATTATTTGGTCTTCTATATCATCGACCAAATCCCAGATTCCCTCAAGGTTTTCTTGGTGGCGGCGGTCTGCGCGGTCAATTTCTATGTCTGCGCGGGTGCGTTCATCTACATAGGCTTCGTATATTTCTGCAATGGTGTCGGTAAGTTCTTGTTGGATTTGCTCGGCATCTTCACGGAAAGCGTAGAGGTATTCTTGTGTGTCTTCTAATGTATCTCTGTACCGCGCTCTCTCGTTTTCAAAGTGGCGGGCGCGTAGGTGCAAGCCCATGAAAATCGAAAAAATAATGAGAACGCTGAGTACCAGCACATGCAGTACGACCCTTGGAATACGCAAGCTACGGGTTTTGCCCGTGCTGTAGGATGGCACTAACATGAGAGAGATATATTTTTTTTGCACATGTGATTTCTTGTTAATCATCTCGCTGACTTTTTTTACAGTCGGCGTGCTTTGCGCGTCTTTTTTCTTGAAAAACATATGAAGCACCCCTTTACAAATCGAAAGATTAAATTGCTTCGTACACTCTCGTAGGCGACACGGTAAAATTTACTTCATAACTCCATATCGCCAAAACAAAGCAATTCCTTAACTCCTAAATGCATTGTAGCACACATGTGAAAATTATTCAAGCGAAAAATTAAAATTTTGTGAAAAAATTATTACGGAATTATTAAGAAATTGGTTTTTTTGTAAATTTGCGTCAATATCTGTTGAATGTTCGGAAATTGCTCCGCAATTTCGGCTACCGCATTAACGCGGGAAGTAGTTCATGGGGTTTCTGTGGTTGTTGTTCATTCTAATTTCAAAATGTAAATGTGGGCCGGTGGACATTCCTGTGCTTCCTACGTCGGCGATGTGCTGGCCGCGTGTGACGGCTTGCCCAGTGCTGACGCGATTGCGAGAATGGTGGGCGTAGAGCGTGCTGTAGCCGTTTCCGTGGTCGATTATGATTGTTTGGCCGTAGCCGCTACTCCAGCCCGCAAAACGTACATAGCCGTCTGCGGCGGCAATCACCCTCGTGCCTGTGGGGGCGGGTATGTCTATGCCTGTGTGCATACGATTTACACGGGTGATGGGGTGGACGCGCATACCGAAATAGCTGGATATGAACGAGTGTGTGGGGACTGGCCATTGGAATCGCCCGTCGAAATTGTTCAGCCTCTCCATGCGCTCGTTCCGTGCGGCGGCTTCTCTGGCGCGTTGAGCCGCGTCTTCTTCGCGGCGCAAAGTGGCTCTTATGGTGCTGTAGTCGGCTTGGGCGGCACGTTCTTCTTCCTGCAACATTGCGAGAAATTCCGCTTGGTTTGCTTCATCTGAAGCGAGGGCTATTAAGATTGCGGATTGCTCTTCTATTAGAAACTCCAAATTTTCTGCCGTGCGTGCGTACTGAAATGACAGGTCTTCCACCATATTGTGCCAGCGCGACAGGTCTTCGATATGCTGTGTCATCAAATTTTCCTGCACTTCAATGCTTGCAAGCAAGTCGCGGTCAAACTGAGCCACTACCCGAATAAATTCCCAGCGGGCAAAGAAGTCTAGCAAATTTTCCGCATTAAACAGCAAATCAATAAAGCCCACAGAGCCGCGTTCGTGGATTTCGCGCACGCGGGTGCGAAGTATTTCAAACTGTATATCATACTCGGCGCGAGCGGCTTCCAGCGCGGCCTCGGCATCTGCAATGCGTATTTGTGTATCAAGCAACGATAGCTCTATATTTTCCAGTGCATCGACAACTTCCATTTGTTCTTGATTAAGCTCTTGTATGCGCAAAGTAAGCTGTGACATCTCATGCCGCGTACCTGCAAGCAAATTTTGCTGGTCGCGCACATTACGCTGTGCCGCCTGCATATCCCGCTGGATTTCGCGATAGCGGTCGCGGGTAGCCTGCGTTGCACCTACCGAAAGAATAGGCGCGACTACCGTAAGAATCAGCAAAAACATTACCAACCGTGACTTTAGTTGTTTTCTCAGAATTAACATGGTAAATCCCCCCGAGTTTAACCTTTTTTTGAATCCGATGGATTTTAGCATAGGTTTCGGGGTTTTTCAATAGAAAATTACATTTTTGTGAAATTTCCGTTAAGTTCCGTTACGGATGTGTTAAAACGGAAGAAGCCGCCTGCTATAGCATTTTTGCTTATACCTGCTTGCTTACATACTATGCAGTTTTCTTTGTCCGGTAACACCAAAATAAAAACGTCGCATTTCTCGACAAATTTATTTTTTTATTTTTACGTTCATCAAAATAGAAATCTCTATCGGGGGCGTACAACCCACCCTTGCACACAGTGATTCTTTCTAATACAATACATACAATATAAAAAACAGAAAATTCAAAGGAGTAAGCAAAATGACAGAAGCGATTCAATTATTTGGTGAACGAGTACCATTTTTGGGTGCAGGTGTTCCGGGAATGCCCGGCACACCCGGCGGCACGCCCACCGAAGGAGGCACAAACGGTGGCGACATAGAAGGCGGCTACAGCGGCACAACCCAAACCACCACAGGCACAGGCGACACCACTCCCCAACAACCCGCCTCATGCTTAGACATGGGCCCTATGCTTTTAATATGGGGCGCGGTATTCGTAGGCATGTGGTTCTTGCTAATCCGCCCACAGCGCAAGCGCGAGAAAAATATGCGCGAAATGCAATCCGCAATCACCGTAGGCGATAATGTAGTAACAAACGGCGGCCTTTTCGGCAAAATAGCCGACGTAGGCGAAGACTGCTTCATAGTAGAGTTCGGCACAAACCGCGGCGTGCGCGTACCCATATTAAAATCCGACGTAGCAGCCATCCGCACCCCAAAAATGACCCCACAACCCGTAGAAACAACCACGAATATAGAATCAAAGTAAGGAAGTATTGAGGAGGGGTAAAATGTTAGAGCTGTGTATCATTCTCCTTGTGGTGGGCATTTTGGCTATATTTTTAGAGATTATTATGCCCGGGTTTGATAGTTTTGTGAGTGGTATTATTGGCATTTTGGCCTTGGTGGCATCGGCTGTTTTGGCGGTTGTTTTCTTGGATGCTTGGTTTTTCGTTTTCGTTAATTCGTTGATTTTGGCTTTTTTGCTTACGTTTTTGATTGTGTTTATCAAGCGGAAGCAGTTTCATGGCAAAATTATTTTGAACGAAAATCTTTCCGAGGACGAAGAGGCTATTGATTTAAGTGCGCTTGTGGGTCGTGAAGGTGTGGCCGTAACGGCTTTGCGGCCTTATGGCGAGGCCGATTTTGGCGGCGGTGTGCGCGTGGAAGTTTGCGCGCCCGAAGCCATAGTGGCACGCGGCGCGAAAGTGCGCGTGGTGGAAACTCTTGCTAACAAAGTGGTTGTTGCAGAGGTATTAATGGAAAGGGGAAAAATAATTGTTGATTGACAGAACGGCGTTTTTGCTTCAAGGTGGCGCATCCGATGGTATTCCTATGGGCATTTTCATCGGGGGAATTGTGGCGGTTGTGCTTATTTTCCTTATGGTTTTTTTCCACTTTGTGCCTATGGGGCTGTGGATTTCTGCGTGGTCGTCGGGTGCTAAAGTGGGGATTTTTTCGCTGGTTGGTATGCGCTTGCGGCGTGTTACACCTGCGCGTATTGTTTTGCCGTTGATTAAGCTCACTAAGGCGGGTATTCCCATTCCCATCGGCCAGCTTGAGGCGCACCATTTGGCAGGCGGGCGCGTGGATGCTGTAGTAAACGCGCTTATTGCCGCGCACCGCGCAAATCTCGAATTACCATTCGAGCGTGCGGCGGCCATTGACCTTGCGGGGCGCGATGTTTTTGAGGCCGTGAGAATGAGCGTAAACCCCAAGGTTATCGAAACCCCAATGATTTCCGAGATGGCTATAAA
>Ga0123355_10014305_pt1 | contig 12400 bp, 9 predicted proteins | sample TergutEmb28metaG_3_FD_89872 | JGI IMG/M metagenome (GOLD analysis project Ga0123355, IMG submission 89872) | Embiratermes neotenicus P1 segment gut microbial communities from Petit-Saut dam, French Guiana - Emb289 P1 | ecosystem: Host-associated > Arthropoda: Insects > Digestive system > Gut ...
CATTCACTGACGGGTCATTCAAGCCCTGGCCCATGGTGGTAATAGTGGCCGTCCTGGTGGCCCCGTCCCACTCCGGCACACCGCCCAAGGCTTCGGCTACCGCCCGTAGTGGCAACAGCAACCGATTATTTGCAATTTGCTGGGGCACTTCCGGGAACACTGCCTCGCCGTTTACCGTGAAGTAATTGCCTTGGAAGGGTATGACTATGATGATATCGTCACCGGAAATCACCGCTACCCGTTGAGTGCTATCTGGGGTTACGGTAAACCCCATCAGCTCGAACACACCACGCACGGGTACTAATACGCGGTTGTTCACCATAATGGGTCCCTGGTCGGCAAACTCGACCGGCCGATTGTTTACATATACTTGTATTGGAGGGGTAGATTGGGCGTATACGGTGAATGAGGGTATTATCGTAAATAGCAAAACCAACGTTACCGCGGATGCCACAAGCTTTCTGAGTATTTTCATAGATTCCTCCTCCAAAATATTAATAAAAGCAAAACCAGATCGCTTTTGTCAAAATCATCAAAAGCGGGCGAGAGACTGCGGCGCATTGCATTAAGCCTTTGGCATTATCATCAAAATCACCTTCTATATTATGCCTACCTAACCGCCAGTTCAAACAAGCTAGCCGGATACCCATACCCGTTAAACAGCCCAATCTGGGCATTGGCCACAAATTCATACCGTACAAGTTTAGGAGTACCCCCCTCCGGCAAGGCCAAGTAAACCGCTCCATCCCGTATCTCAGCCGCAGCTTCAACCACAGCACAATCTTCATAAACCAGCTCAAACCGCCCCATAGACGCAGACCGCTGATGAAGCCCCGCACCATGAATAAAGGAAACTTGCACTTCATCCCCAAGACGCTGCGCCGATTCCGCAATAGGCCCGGTATACTCGCGGTTCATGTCATAGCTGCGATGCATTGCGGCATAGGCAAGCCTTTCGCCAATGGGCCGCTTCAGGGGCGGATGTATGTCCATAGCGCAGCCTACATCACCGGTGGTAACCATGGCATAATCCGGGTGACGTAAGGAAAACTTCCGCATATTGTTGCAAACCACGGCCCAATAAATCATTCCCGGCTCGGCATAAGGCGGAAGCTGAACAAAGTTGAAGGCAAAATCTGGGTTGTTCTGGCGGCGTTTCATGTTACCAACCAATGCCTCTAAGCCGGCATAGTAATGCAGACCACCTTCATTGTTCCCATCAGACTCACCCTGATACCAAAGCATTCCCCGTGCCGGGAAGGTAGAAATCCTCCTAAGCATCCCTGTATACAAAACCCCCGGCAGCTTAAATCGATATGGCCCCGGCTCACGATAAGAGATTGTAGGCAACTCATCAGCAGTGCCGGAAACATTGCGGCTTATATCATAAGTTTTACTTATTTCGTCAAAATGGCGGTGGAAATCTGCTCGGGCAGCAGTGAGATCAACACTTTCTATTTCCTTGCGGTACTCATCCCATGTAAAAGGTATGCACTCCTCAATGTCATCAAGAGGCAGCCAGGAAGATATACAGCTGCCACCAACATTGCAATTAACAATCCCGATAGGAACCTGAAGCGCATCATACAAAGTATGGGCAAAATGATACGCCACCGCAGAAAAATACAGTGCACTTTCTTCGCAGCAGCCCACCCAGCCATGGTCGCGGGTAAAGGCCCACTCATAGCCTGGGTCAAGCATGTCGGCAGAAGCCACAGCATTGCGCCCAACTGTATAAAATCGCAAGTCACTATTCTCTTTTACCACAGGGTTTTGGCGGTATTCGTCAGTATCGCGCAGATGCCACTGCATGTTGGACTGGCCGCCTGCAAACCATATCTCGCCGATGTATATATCTGTGAGTACGATTTCATGTGCCATGCCTACCTGGGGCGCATCTATTTGAGCCATATCATCCAAGATTTCATTGGCAGCAACCACTAAGGTTAGCCCTCTGTCAGCCTTACGAGGCGGTAAAATAACTGCGAAACATCCGGGCTCGGCATTAATAGTGACAACATCGTCACCCAAATAGGCCGTAATCTCACAAGATGCCAAGGCTTCCCCTTCAATTAAGATATCCCTACCTCGCTGAAAAATCATGCCGCATGTGTAGTGCGCTTGCAAACGAAACAATCCCATTCTCATCACCTTTCTTACTATCCCAAAGTATCAAAACCAAAGCTTTTGACCAAATCATCAAAAGCGGGCTGCCATCTCACAGCATTTACCCATATCCCTATAAATACCCAGCCACAAGCTGCCCACGGGCAGCAAAGCTGTAGTATGTATCACCAGCCACAATAATATGGTCAAGGACTTCCACACCAATAAACTGCAGACCGTCCACTATCTGACGGGTAACCTCCATATCAGCCCTGGAAGGCCTCATAGAGCCGCCCGGATGGTTGTGGGCCAAAATAACCCCGGTAACCTTGTCTTGGATGGCAACCTTTATAACCTCCCGCGGATAAACTGCCGCTTCGTCAACAGTCCCCTTGGAAATAAGGGTGGTATTGTTGAGCCTGCGCTGGCTGTCCAGGCTAAGCACATAAAACCGCTCCATCGTATGGCCCACAAACAAATCAATAGCATACTCCCCGGCAGACCTGACGGTATTAAGCACCACCTTGCGGCTCCACTTGCTGCGGAAGTACCTGTTGGCCAATGCCGGGACAAGATTAAGCATGACTGCAACATTTTCTGTGCAGTTGAGCCTTTCCATTAAGGTCTCAACATCGGCCTCGAATAAATTGGGCAAGGATCCAAACTCGTTAAGCATCTTGTGGGCCCGCTCGTTGGTGTCACCTCTGGGATAGCAATAGTAAAGCAACAGCTCCAAGACCTCATGGTCGTGGAAACCATCTAGGCCATTTGCTAGATATTTAGCACGAAAGCGGTCTCGATGCCCCTCGTGAGGGCTACTGGTCGGTTTCATTTTATTTTGCTTGTCCATTTCCATCAGTTACCTAAGAGCATCATCCAAGGCATCGGTAACAGTCTGCAGTACCTTCACCCGAGCAAACTTCTTGTTATTGGACTCAACTATTATCCATGGTGCGTGAGGGTTATGGGTGCGGGCCAGCATTTCATCCACAGCTTCTTCGTACTTATCCCAGTTTTCCCGGTTGCGCCAATCAGCCTCGGTAATCTTATGCTGCTTGGACGGGTCGTTCTGGCGGTCGTTAAAGCGGCGCAGCTGCTCGTCTTTATCAATGTGGAGCCAAAACTTAAGCAGCACAACCCCGTGATTTACCAGGTGCTGCTCCATTTCGTTAATCTCCCAATAGGCCCGCCGCCAGATATGCTCGGGGGTAAGCTCGTCAATACGCTCCACCAGCACCCGGCCATACCATGACCGATCAAAGATAGTGATATGCCCATCCTTGGGCGTCTTCACCAGAAAGCGCCAAAGATAATGCCTGGCCAGCTCCTGTGGCCGCGGCGGCCCTATAGGAACCACCGCGTAGCAGCGGGGGTCAAGTTCGCTGGTAAGCCGCTTGATATTGCCTCCCTTACCTGCCGCATCCCAGCCCTCATACACAATTATGGCCGAGCGGCGCTTAGCATATAGCTTGTTGCCCAGCATGTGCATACGCTGCTGGTAGTGGGCCAGCTCTTCGTTATAGGTCACATCATCTATGGTTTTATCGGGAGAAATCCCTTGAAGTATACGCAGGTGATGTTCCTGGGGCCGGGATTCCACTATGGCAGGGGCTTGGGGCTGGCCGCTTTCTAGCCGGTCTTCTATTGCGGCGATTATTGTCTTGAGGGTCTTGACTGAGGCATATTTCTTGTCGTTGGCTTCAACCACATGCCAGGGGTTAGCCTTGGTTTGGGTCATTGCCAACATTTTTTCAAATAGCCGCAGGTTTTGCTCGTAGTTTTCATTTTGATCCCAGTCGTGCGGCTTTACCCGCCATGCCGTTGTAGGGTCTTTTTCCAGGGCCTTGAAACGGCTTTTTTGCTCGTCTTTGCCGATATGAAGGAACAGCTTGATTATAAGAGCCCCATCATCTGTAAGCTGCCGTTCAAAGGCATTTACATCACTATAAAAGCCATAGGACTCTGTTGTGGATATGCCCCAGCTATCCCTGACATTGGGCATTATCAGCCTGTGCCAGCTTTTGTCCAAGATTACAATTTGCCCCTTGGGAGGCAAATAGGTCCAAAAACTCCACAAAAATGGGCGCATAAGCTTTTCTTCATTGATTTTGCCAGTTGTGCGCACATCAAAATAGCGCGGGTCAAGGGCATTTACCACCCGGGCAATAGACGTACCTTTACCTGAGGCTCCCCAGCCTTCAAAAACAATAATGACGGGGATTTCTGTCTCGCGAAGGGTTTGCTGCAGATTGCCAAGGGTTGTTTTCAACTCGCGCATTTGGGCCCTGTACTCTTTTTTATCTAAGTTTAGGCTTAAATCTATGTCTGATAGCATTTTTACCTCCAGGGGTCAATCCTTGCATTCCAATTTGACCCACAAATATTAAGAAGCTGTATTTAACTTTACCAGCATCAGCTTTATTAAAGCAAATAAAAGTATATCACAGCTTGTAACAAAATGGGACAGCACTTCATAGTATGTACCAGGAGCATCCGGAAGGTGTCACACCGGATTCCTTTATATAGATAGGCGCAGGCGCGGGCTACGGGACCCGGGGGCGGAGGATTTAATCCTTTGCTTTTGCGGCAGGCCCGCCCGGCGTCAATAAATGCCAGCCCACTATAGGGGCTGCATAGAAAGGAGAATAACCATGGGCGAATTTTTGCTTAAAAGCTTAGAACGTTATATCGGCCAAACGGTTACAATTTTCACCACCAGCGGCGGCTTGTCCGGCAACGGTTTTACCGGGGTACTTGCCGGTATCTGCGGCTGCACCATAAAGCTTATCACTGATATTGGCGCACCTCCTGCGTGCCCAATCGGCAGCGCTTGCTGCGGTGGCCGCTTTGGCTTCGGTTTCGAAGAAGAAGTTGGAGAATGCGAAGGCCTCGGGATGCGTCCCGGCATGTGCGGCTGGGGCCGTTGCGGCGGACGCGGCCGTTGCGGTGGAAGACGCGGCGGGATGGGCGGCTGGAACTGGCTCGGATCCGTTACTGAGATACCTATCGATAAAATTGCTAGCTTTACCCATAATGCTATTTAGTGGTTGAAGGACAGAAGATAAACCCGTAATATTGGGTATAGATACAATAGGATAAGGTTTGCCGCAAAAAACCCCATGAGATAAGGCCTATTTCACCTTATCCCATGGGGTTTATGTTTATATTGTTTGGCATGATTACGGCTATAAAGTCCTAATACTTCCCATAACTCTTAGCAATCTCAATCATACGCCGGGCCTTATCAAGAGACGCATTAGCCGGATATTCGCAGCCAGTTGCCAACATATACCCGCCACCCTTTGCCATGGCATCAATATGCTGCTTGCAGTACTCATCCCACTCTTCATCGGTGGCAGTAACCGCCATAACCGGAGGCACACATCCAATAAGGGAAAGCTTGCTGCCATACTTCTCCTTGCATTCCGCAAAATCTTTGCAATCATCCGGCGGATGCATAAAGGAAATGGCCACTGGGTTCATAGTCTCAATTTGCACGTCAAAATATATGTTTTCTCCGCAGTTGTGAATCATCACTAAAACACCACGTTCATGGCATATGTCGGCAAGCTCTTTTACAAACACGCCTTCCATCTCCATCCACATGCTTTTGGACATGATAGAGCCGGAAGCAAACAATGTATCAAGCATTATCGCGTGTACTCCAGTGTCGATGATGGCGTTGACATAATCCTTAAGGGTCTCGTTGATAGCACCCACAGCGGATTTTACTGCATCTGGGTCATCATAGATATCCATGTACAAATTATCCTGCCTGCGCATCATAGACAGCACACCTAAGGGGCCAAACACAAAGCCCACTATCGGCTTTTCCTGTCCAACCTGTTCCATGAGATTTTTGCACACATCTACGTGAAACATCATGCGCTTGGATGTACGGTAGTCTACCTTTTGGATTTTTGCGTAATCCTCGATATCCTTGACCACACAGTTATCATAGTTGGGGTGGGCTGCTTCGTTTTCCGGGAAGATAAGCTCCTGCCCCCATGCGTCAACTTCAATTGAAAGGTCAACAAGGGTAACCACGCAGTCGATATCAAACTCCTGAGTAGCCTTTACAAAAGCAGCTGTGCACACATCCGCATCTGTTGCCCAGGTCTTGTAATCCGCACCTACCAATGTCCGGGTTGCGCCGGCAAGTATGGGGTACACCGGTACATAATCCGGTTCTTTTTGCGATATGGCAGTTACTACACGTTCTAGTGAATTCACTTTTCGCCCTCCTTAATTCTCGCTTTCGCTGTATTCAATTAAGATTACTATATAGGCAATCAAGAGATAATTCTTCTACTATCTTATATTTTTTTGTAATATATTCGCATGATAGCAATTCAATTAAATATATGTCATTCCACCCTTAGATGCTCCCGCCGATATTGTCCAGGTGTATACCCTGTTTCCTTCTTAAATATCTTGGTAAAATAGCTCTGATTCTCGAAGCCCACCATTTCTGGTATCTCAATAATCTTGATTGCTGAGTTGCGCAGCAATTTTTTGCTTTCCTCCACCCGTACAAAAGTAATATACCCCCCCGGCGTCTGGCCGGTAGCCTCCTTGAAAATTTTACAAAAATACTGGTGACTGATAAACAGATGATCAGAAATCTCCCGCAGACTAAGCTTGGCTGCATAATTGCGCTTAATATAATCCACTGCCTTGTGAATAATATCCATGTGCCTAGCACCAGAAAAATCAAATACACGCTGTGTAAACTGCCGGGTTATAGTCTGAAGCCAAAGTATTATGTCTTCAACAGAAGAAAATCCATCTATCTCCCGCAGATAATCATAGTTAAGCCCCAAAATAGCGTCTATATCCGCCCCACCCTTGAGGGCAGCCCGGGACAGCAAAACCGTCAACTCCACCACCCGGGAGCGAAGCACCTCAATGTTGCCGCCATAATGCAGCATTATCTGCTTAATCATATCCTCCAACACAATATTGGCTGTGTGGATATCGCCCTTGCTTATTGCCGAAAGCAGCGCCTCTTCCTTTTCCACAGGATAAACAGCCGGGAAAACACCGGCCTGCACTGGCACAGAGGCAACAATTCCAGCCCCGGAGTTATAATTAGCCGATACATAGCCAAGATGCTCATACACCGCATTAGCAACTTGCGGAGATATAAATGGCACAGATGCCACCCCATTCCACAAATCATCCGCGTCCTTAGCAGTTATGCTGCCACGGTTAAGCACCTCGTATTCCATATATTCGTCCCGTTCAATCATCAAAAAAGGCCCTGCGATAACTCCCATAGACATTTTACCTTTGCTGTCTAATAAGGGAGCCGCGCAATAGGCCAGCCCAGAAGGCGCAAAAAAAACATACTTGCCCCCGAAGCGGCGGGCCTGGTAACACCCAAAAAGGAAGGCCACCCGGCAGCTCTCCTCGCATTCGAGTTGTTCATGCAATATTTCAAGAAAAGGTGAAATCTCCGCATAAGCAGAGGATTCATACAAGGTTTTGCCAGACACATCTAAAATCATTATAGCAAGCCCCGATATCGTGGATAGATGCTCGAATTCAATGTATTTTCCCACGGCACTTACACCTCATTTGCAACTGCAGCTAGAATATATTCTACCATAAAAAATACGCTACCCACCGGTTTCAGATGGATAGCGTACTATTTTTACTTGGAATCGGTATTGGCTTGCCTATTAATAAATCTACCGCTCACCCAGCCGCAAGATAACAATTACATCCGCCAAGTCTATATTAGGCACATAGTCATCCGGCGCAGCCGTGCTGCCTACATACAGATAGTGATATCCATTTCCATGGTGTGTAACCTGTATCCTACTACCCGAACCAGAAATGAGAGGCCGCCACCATCTCCTACCGGTAACACACAGGTTGCTGCTTGCACTGGTAACATCAGGGCTGTCGGTAACGCCCATAAATGAGCCTATCCCTTCTGCGGCAAAGAGGATGGCCTGATAGGTATCCCCTGCCTCAAAATCTAGCGTACCCAAGAGTATTACCTCCCCGGGCGCAATTGACGGGATATAAAATACTAAATCTCCGTCCGCTATTGGGATGTCAGATACTAAAGCCCTGATTGATGCTGGAATGTAAAGCCCGAAGTCTCCATCTGTTACCGGGATAATAAATTCGCTGTTTCTGGCAAGTCCCACGATATTGTCTGCAGGGGTGGTTTCACCGGCAGGGATGGCCTCATCAATAGGGGTGGCTTCATCATCGATAGTGGCGGCATCACATGTTATCCATATAGCAGTAAGTAGCATATCGTCATGCACCGTTAATTTGCCGTATACTGTTATATAATCATCATCTGCAAGGTTTTCTAAACCCAAGCTTGCACCGTTCGTCATTAGCCAGCCATCAAAGATATAGCCCTCTCTTACTGGCTCAGGCGGGAAATCGGTCAACTCCTGGCCTGCAGATACAAATCTTACGCCTTCACTTTTTTCCGTATCAGGGAAAGTGCCGCCCATTGGGTCAAATATCACAATGTGGCGCTCACGTGGCTGTTCCCTTACCCATATATGGCCTTGGCCTTCATCACGACTTGGCATCCTATGGTATATTACATCATCGCCCTGTAAGCTCTGAAAGGTTTTGTGTGTCAGTACTGCGTGTACGGCAATGCGGTTGTCCCTATATGCACCATCGCAAGTAGTAAGAGTCAGGATGCGATCCTCTGCCGAGACAGGTATCCCAGCATCAAATCTGGATCTGGATGCAAAAGTGTTTATCCAATACTCCCAGTCTTCGTAGACATTCCATATATAAGGGAAATCCACATGGGTAATATAGGCCGAAAAAACCTCAAAAATATAGTCTGCATAAATTGTACTGAAGAAAATGTATCTGTTCTCCTGGAAAAAGTCATAGTTTAAGAAATTGCGAACCATGTGGAACTTGTGGTTGGCTCTCATGTTATGACCGAAGAGAACCCAGTTTTGATCCCCAGGGGTGTGAATATCCGCCAGGTAGTCTAAAAAAATGGAACCTGGGGAATATCGGCGGCCTTGCAAATCGTGATATAAATAAAATGAATTATCCGCGCCCTGAGCCACCAGATAATCTATTGTTGTATCGGGTATCCACACACGGCCAACTATATCATCGTTGCCGTAGTAGACACGCCAGTCCAGGAACTGCTGCCTTGGTATTCCATGGTGATGTGATGGTGATTGCAGTGAGTGTATGGATAAGTATCCACCCACAGAAGCATACCCCTCATCAGATATGCTCCCATCTTCAGAAGCATACTCCTCGCCAGACACATACCCGCTTCCGGGCTCATACCCATCACGCAAGTTGCTCAAAACCCCAGGTATGGCCCATATAGCTCCAATCAGCAGCACTGCGGCGCACCCTGCAATAAGTTTGGGCACAAGCCTTACAAATTTTCCAACGCGGCGGCCTCTCCGTCCCTCACCGCTGATAACCCTGTCACCCAAGGTAGCGTCAACCTCTATGTTGTCCATGTAGTCGATATAGTCTTTCATTACATTCTCCCTCCATGCATTATCATTATCATCAAAGCGGCCACCCGTCTTCGCATTGCCATACATAATGCATCACGCTACTCATCTTCCAAGTAATCCTTAAGCAACCGCCTGGCCCGCGTCAGCTGCTGACGCACAGTGGATTCCTTCTGCTCTGTAATCTCCGATATCTCTTTGGTAGAATACCCCTCGTAATAATAAAGATGAATTACCCCCCTGTACTTTACAGGCAGGGCCAGCACAGCCTGTATCACACCTAGCTGATTGTCGCACTTTGCAGGGTATGTATCCAGCAAGGGCTCTGTCCGCCTCCACCAATAGGAGCGCAGGCGGTTTTTACATAGGTTTACAGTGACCTTGATAAGCCAAGCTATTTCGTGGTCAGGGGAGGCAAAGTCCTTTGGGTTTTCGAATAGCTTAATAAAAACATCATGCACCACATCTTCCGCTTCTGCTTTGCTGCCAAGTATGGCTATAGCAGTGCGATACAGCCTGTTGCCATGCTTTGTAAAAGCCGCTTCTCTCATATCCACCGGCCGGTTGGGCTGAGCTGCCACTGTATCCACTCCCTTCACTTTATATACACATGAGCCGGGCCAAATGCCACAAGCGGGACTGATTTCGAATTAATTTGTTATATATGCTAAAATACAAACAATTACATACCCCATTGCATAAAGAAAGGACACACCCATGTCAAGCATAGAACCCGGATATCTAATAAAATTAGTACGCCTAAGAAAGGCCATGACCCAACCCAAACTCCTGGAAGAAAGCGGCCTGGAAAGCCTGCACGTCTTCCGCCTGGAACATGAACGCCATCGCCCGGACCCGGTAAACCTGCAAGTCCTGATGGACACCCTAGACCTGCAAATGGGCGAGTTCCTAATCCCCTTGCTGGAAAACCAGCCAGATGAAGTAATCACCTGGCGCGACCGCCTAATCTGTGCCCTAGATCGCGGCGACATAGAGCAAGCCGAGGAAATCTTCAACCTATTCGACACTTTGGAAGGATTTGAAGAAGGCATAAACCGCCAGTTCATAGTCAGCCATAAGGCCAGATATCTGGAGCAAACAGGGGCCCCAGCCGCAGAAATCATGCCACTGATAGAAGAAGGCATGAGCATCACTTTTCCGGAATACAAGGAATGCACAGTTGCCGATGCCATACTAATCTTTGAAGAATCCGAGCTGCTGCATACCAAGGCCAGAATCTTATTTAATGACGGCAAGCCAGAGGAATCCATAAGCCTACTGGAAAATATAAGGGCAGGCCTCTCGAAGCTCCCAGTAGACGACTGCGAGCGCGAGCGCCAACTAGGCCCGGTACTGTTGACCCTTTCCAACTACCAGCTAAAAACAAAAGACTACGCCAGCGCCTACGAAGCTTCTAAGGAAGGCGCAAGAATATCCTACTGGCGTAAGCAAGGAAAATACATGTCCGACTTTCTCCTAACAAGGGCTCAAAGCTACCATGGCCTAGGCCTGGAAGACCGCAGCCGCAGCCTGCTAATGTCGGCATACTTTGGATACAGCCTGGTAAGAGACAAAGAAAAAGCCGCAGCCGCACAGCAGATAGCCCAAAACCTAGGACTAGACCTTGACACCTACGGAGCAGAAGAACTAGCCGCCCTACCCCGCCCAAGAGAGCCCTATAACCGAGGCGAAATAGTAGCCTGCGCCAATATAGGCGAGTTCATATTAAAACTACGAAAAAAAGCCAACCTGACCCTAGACCAATTGTGCCAAGGCATCTACAGCGCAGGCAACTTATCCAAAATAGAAAAAAATCAAATCACCGGCAATGTATACGGCATGGAAGGCATAATGCAGCGCCTAGGCCGCCATATAGACTACTACCTAAACACCTTCTTATCCGGCAAAGACTTTGACGAAAAGCAAATGCGTGACAAAATTATAGCTCTGGCGGTAAGCCGTGAATACGAGGCCGCCGAAGCCCTGCTAAAGGAACTGGAAGCCAAAAGAACATTTCAAAAAGGCATATGCCTGCAATTCATAAAAAAAATGAACGCCATACTGCACAGCGCAAAAAACGGCCCAACCCAGGAAGGCCTGCAAATGCTGCGTGAGGCCCTGCAAATCACCTGGCCCAATTTTGACGAGACCGACCCAAAGCATGTAAATAGCATATCCCTGCGCCCCCTAGCCTACTACGAAATTTCAATTTTGAACCAAATTGCCATGCACTACAGAAGCGCAGGGGACTACCCCCACGCCACCAAGCTATATGAAAGACTCAGGGACAGTATGGACAACAGTTATGTAGACGAGCTGGAAAAAGCCCGGATGTACGGTGCACTACTATACAACTACTCCAAAACCCTGGCCCAAATGGCCCGCTACGAGGAAGCTCTGACCATAATCGAAGAGGGCGTAAACTTCGAGCTGCGAGGCCGCCGGCTGCAAAACTTGCCCGACTTCGCTATAAACAAAGCCTTATGTCTGCTGGAGATGGGGCGTATAGATGAAAGCATCCCATACTTTGCCCAGGCCTACTATGGGGCTAGTATGTTTGCCGATTTTGGTGGAGCTGAGAATATGGTGGTCATTCAAGATTATGTACAGGAGCGGCTTGGGATAAGCTTTGGGTAAGCCCCCGCAAGGGCAGGGCGGTAAGCCCTACAACCCATGCTCCGGCTTATGTCAAGCAGCCTCAGGCTTGGGAAAATGCCATTTTTCACGGGTTAGACAAATTAATTCGAAATCAGCCCCGCCTGTCGCCGAAAACCCGTAGAAGCGTTCGGGATTTTCGGCTCGGGCGTGACTGTTTC
>Ga0123355_10014306_pt1 | contig 12400 bp, 10 predicted proteins | sample TergutEmb28metaG_3_FD_89872 | JGI IMG/M metagenome (GOLD analysis project Ga0123355, IMG submission 89872) | Embiratermes neotenicus P1 segment gut microbial communities from Petit-Saut dam, French Guiana - Emb289 P1 | ecosystem: Host-associated > Arthropoda: Insects > Digestive system > Gut ...
AGTGGTCAGTGGCACGCCCCGGCCGCACTTTACCCCCGGGAAAGACCCTGTACCCATTTTACAGGAGGCTGGGTGGGCCCCAGGGCCGGTCTGGACGGGCGGAAAATCTCGTCCCCACCGGGATTCGATCCCGTACCGTCCAGCCCGTAGTCATTCGCTACACCGACTGAGCTACCGGGCCCACCTTTCTTATTGTAGGCTCGAATAAAGAAATAAAAACGCAAAATTATTTTACATGACCGCCCGTTAAAATCAAGTACATAAGCAATTAAAATTATGTAGGAACTAATTTCAGTACACACATGTGCACTTGTTGGAGTCATTATATATGTATATATATATTTGAAAAAATGGTTCGCTACAGATACAAAGCCTTTATTAACGTTAGGAGAAGTGCCACTGATTCAAACCTGGATACTCGTGTGGCTAATATCAGGAGGGCTGTTTTTCTAGACATCTTGTCTCCTCACGAAACAGGGCTCGTTGGAACCAAGTTGCGGCGGGTGAATCATCTGATCGATCCTTTTAACCCTCACACCACCCCAGTGGTGCCACAGAGACGACTCCATTGACGCACCGCGCCGGTGATGACTCATTCACAAGTCTGATTACTTTCGTCCAGAAAACCAGCTTCATCTTGGATGCTGCGAGCTGTGAAATCACATCAAGGGGCTCTCTAAATATTCTCAAAACACAACATTTTTTATCTCTCTGTCCTGTGCAGGGAACAAGGAGTTCCGATCAGAATTCTGTCAATTTATTTTGTTTTTGCGAAGAATTTTTTACTTAAATACATGTTTTATACACAATAAATTTATTGGACATAGCCTCGATGTTCTTCGCAGTTGCTACACTGGTGTTTGTGGACGTACAAACAAAATTTCATAGAATAATTCGTAACTATATTCGTAGCACATCTCCATAAAAAAAATTCACATGCCCACATGCAGTTTTTGTTGATTTTAACCATCAAACCTGAAGATAAAGAGAACTGCACCCTCCTTTCGTGTTGTTATTCTATAATGTACAAAATATTGTGTAACAAAACGGTTGTAGATTTTTGTAATTTGTTACGGCAGTGAAAAACGTTATTTTCACTAAGTTGAATATTAGGATTACTGTCTGCTCGAATGTGACGTCGTGTCATTTGGTAGACAGGTATTCATCTACCCATTCACAAATTTTCCCATCTATCGGCCAACCCACACACCCGCCGTGTTTTGCTGCATTAACAACCTCAGACCGAGCTCCGGCAGTTTGTACAAGAGCTGCGTGTAGGCTAATTTTGAAAAATTATTAACAAGAGGCTACGGACCTGTCGTTAGACAAACTATAGTATGACTGAATGAATTGGCACGATCTAGATTTGTAACATTTGAAAGTTTTGTATATTATCAGTTTGTAAGGAAACAGAAGAACTTTACTGGGCCAGCACTCTGTGCAAAATATGCACTGATGAGTACCTCTTGTAACAGTATACTTGTATCTGTCATTAAGTAAGTAATTAAAAAACTCCAAGGAAGGCATATTGAATAATATTGTAGAGATGAAGGCTCGAATTTCAAACTAGTAATTATCCTGACTAAATTTTCGAAATAACGTCCCTCGTTTTCCAGACGAATGCGTGATAATACCTTGGAATGGGCCACGATGGTTGCCTTCCCCTTTTTTCCTTTCTAGTGACCTTTATATTTCACTCGATGCTTCGGTAGCCTATGCAACTAAACTGTAGATAACCCGATAATCAATCAGTAGTTATATCTTTATTACGTAAATGAACCAAGTGCAATGAAATGACAACTGATTAGATACATAATTTCTGGACTGAATCAAACACCCGACGCACTGCACAGCTGATCGAATAGCAAGTGTTCTAACTCTTATAAAATGGGATAAAACAGTCAAACACAACTGCGGAAGTTTTATTAGCTAAGTAGCAGCATCACCAATAAAAGCTATATGTTTCGGCCTACCTAGTGACCATCATCAGGTTGCATCAAGAGTTTTATACATTATGCATATCTGCGTCTAGATGTTGAGATCTCATCACCTATTGCTATATATTGGTAACTAATATGTTTTGGGAAAATCTGGCAGGCCCCAGGGCCTCGTCTCAACTGGGATTCGATCCCGAACCTTCCAGCCCGTAGTCAGTCGTTATACCGACTGAGTTACCCGGCCCACTAGCTCGTATTTACTGGATAAATATTTTGGTTCCACTGCTTTTAAAACAAATGCATGTTACTGAAAAAGAACCCTATCTCATACTTCAACCAGAATCAGAATCGCATTACACTGTAGCGTCTGGTGTTTCAAGGAGCCCTTGTAGGATGTCGCTGAAATCACATAAGGAGAAGTTTAATCTTCGACTGAATTTGACTACAAGTGCGGTTACTGACATGAGTGTCAACAGAATTGTTCATTTGGGTGTCGTGATATAACATGAGGTTTTGTTCGTTTGTTTTGTGATCTCTGCAGTTCTGTGCATTCCGGAGGGAGGAGTTTAATGTCTCGGACATCAAACATAGTTTATTCAGTCATACCTTTGTGGGTTCCTTCTGAATTTCTTGAGAAAGTCGGAAATAACCGTTGCCTGTTATATCCTTTCGCCCTTGTCAGTTACAGTGTTCCTGGTAATTGAAGCCATACATCGTCCGAAGTCAAAACAGCTTCGTTACGCAAGCCAAGAATCTATCAAACTTTTCTAAAACAAACGTCTTTTTTACATGCTCTTCCCGTCTGCTATAAGCAATGTTTTTAAGGCTAGTACACATATTCGCCCTTCATGAAAGTAGCGAGATGGATATTCAACACACTTTTGTAATCGTGGTTTGCTGGGTTTTAATAATATACAGTCTAGTCTGTGGATAAGGTCGTTTCGGAGAAACCTGCTTCGTCCGTATTCGGGGTCGAAGTGAGTAGGGTAAGAAGTAATCGATAACATTTTATGGCGTCATAACTCAGTAGACAAAATCTGTAAAATACGCGCCGTAAAGAGTCTGAAGACTTAAAGAACAAATTACACAATCTAGGCTGAATTCACTAGGTCCAGTCGGACGGGAAGTTATCCTGAGATTTTCACAGTTCTCCGAAAATCTTCCAGTCGAAGATTATAAGATTTTACCACTCCCACTCTCATAGAAATTTCCTCACGTGACAAGACGCCGTCTCTTATTCCATAGGAGCAATATCACACTCAAATTTAGGACATGACTCTCTGGACTAAAATTTCTCATGTCATCCTCAGACTATTCTGAAGAATGCCAGAATTTAAATAGAAATCAGGCCAAGCCCCGTTGTGTATGAGATTTTCTTAGTTTATTTTACAATAAATAATAACATTTTCATTCTATTCGACGCCAAAAACCTCTGCAGTTCTCAGTGCGTAGAAAAGTAATTCATTCTAAAGGAGAACTCCTCCAGGCTTCAGAATTCGCTGTTTCTGCCTTCATCCTAAACTCAGCACTAATAGTGGAGTTTCCGGTGTATGTGAAATTCGGGGATTTGTCCCGGGAGAAGAGCATTAAGAGTAGCTGGCATATCCGAGAACAAAGTGCTGAAGCGTGTAACCTGTCTGTATCTGGCAGACACACAGTAGCCTGTCTGGTTCTGTATTAATGCAAAGGGAAAAATAATGTAATTTCCAAGAACAAAGTGCTGAAGCGTGTTGTATATCCTTATCTATGACTGTCATAGTATCGGTGGCCACTAGAAAATTATCATGAGGGGCTTGAATAAGCATCAGACTGGCGAGACGCGTAGCTAGAGTGGAGGATAAGACAGGATACGTATGAACGCTTCGAAAACTAAAATAAACTGCATTATATATATAAACATCCATTTCGTTCCGCACAGCGTACGTTCTGCTTCTGTTAGAAAGACCGATCGGTGAGTGCTGCATAGGGAAGTGATGGTTGTTAGGCATTCTTTACTGATTGGAAAAGAACGCGTTGTATAGAGGCTACTTCCGTCCGTCATTCTGCGACATAGTGTCAAAGACTAAACCGTCTGTCCGGCTTTCTTGACCTGTTGCATTTTAGTTTTGTGTGAAACGTTACGGAGCCAGCATGAATTAGTGAATCTTAGGGCAGTGACAGTTATAATTACTTAAGGGCACAAATGAATTTATTCCTGTACTTTCCTTGTATTTCGATTGACTTGGATGAAGTACGAATTAAGTAATTCCCAAGTTATGCCACTGAGCAAACGCGAGTTTCGCGAAAATCAGCATAAAGAAAGTCATAATTTGTTTAAGGGCGTAAATGAAATTTGGCCCGCATCTAAGATATTGTTCTATAAATGTGGATAAAATCAAGAACGGAATATCTCCACAGAATGTTGGAGAGCAGTTGTGAGCTTCGTGAAAATCGGTGCAGTGAAATGCATACTTTGCTAAGGGGTGTGACTGAAGTTCTGCTCCTGTTTTCTAAACGTTTCTTCTGATTTGGATAGCGTCCGGCAAAGGAGATATCCAAAAATGTATTGATTGTGATTTTCGTGAAAATAGAAACAACAAGAGCCATTCTTTACTGATCGGTGTAAAATTTCTAAAAATACTTTCCACATTTGTGGGCCGGGTAGCTCTGTCGGTATAGCGACTGACTACGGGCTGGACGGTACGGGATCGAATGTCGGCAGGGACGAGATTTTCCGCCCGTCCAGACCGGCCCTGAGACCTACCCAGCCTCCTGTAAAATGAGTACCGGGTCTTTCCTGGGGGTAAAGTGCAGTCGGGGCGTGCTGCTGACCACTCACCCACTTCTAGTGCCGCGGTCATGGAAGAGTAAAGCTGTACCTCTACCCACCCTCTGGGCCACACCGGGCCTGTAACGGGATCACTTTACCTTTACCTTCTTACTTTCCACATTTATTGTTCAATTTGGGTGAAATTAGGCGTAAGTGATCGGCACGTAATGCTGCTGGGCATGTAAGAGTTCCGTCACAATCGGCACAAGGATGGTTGTGCTTCTATGATGAGTGCGAATGAAATTACCTTAACGCTTGTGCCATGAAACCGTACGATAGTATGAAAGCACGTACAGTACATCTTGGTAAAATCTGCTCACTGCGCCTAGGAGTAAACAATCTGCGGTATTTTTAGGCGCGTTCGAAAGATTGCAAAAAGCGGCTATTAGCTTGGTCATGTCTGTCCGTCTGGAACAACTCGGCTCTCGCTGGATGGATTTTTATTACATTTGATAGTTGAGTATTTCTGGAAAATTATTTCGAGAAAACTCAAGTTTGGTTAAAAATCGTACAAGAATACGGGGTACTTTACATGAAGACCAAAGTAAATTTTTTTATCAAATCTCGCTCAGTTCTTCCTAGAATGAAAAATGTTTCAGACAAAAGTTGTAGAGAGAATCAAAACACGCATTTTTTTTTCAATAACTTATTTTCGAAAATCGCGCCGTTTATGAGATAAAGTCGAAAAGTATCGTACAGCCGGGCAGGCCACAGCTGACATGGCGCACGCGCATGGCATTCTGGATAAATAAGGCTACAAACGCACACTCATAATGTGTACAACTTTTTTTCTTTTCTACTGCAACAACGGTTGAACGAACGCGCCTCAGTGTTACGTCCTATGTACACTGCCTGCCATTTTATCAGAATGTTAAGGGACAGATAAGTAAATGTGTGGACAAAATTCGGAGTCTTATGTGTATTGGACCGTGCATCATTGTGATAGTTGAAGAATAAGAGACCAACTTGATGTCACAATTTATTAAGTTTTATTTCACTTCTTCTATGCTCAACATGCTTCGGACATTAATACATCCATCATCAGGAGCCTGCGACTTTTCTATTGTATCACCACAGTCGCAGGCTCCTGATGATGGATGTACTAACGTCCGAAACATGTTGAGCATAGAAGAAGTGAAATAAAACTTAATAAATTGAAGCACTGGCTTCAGCCTGCCACACGGATACCACCCCAACCAGCCACACCGAAACTCCAACACAAATCGAAACAAGAACACACAACCAATGTGGTGATACAATAGAAAAGTCGCAGGCTCCTGATGATGGATGTACTAACGTCCGAAACATGTTGAGCATAGAAGAAGTGAAATAAAAGTTAATAAATTGTGACATCAAGTTGGTCTCTTATTCTTCAAAATTCAGAGTATTTAGTATCAGACTTGGTGGTACATGTACTTGTACTAACCAGCAGATTTTAAAGGGTCAAAGTATTTCGAAGAGACCTTCTGGGAAACACTGGCGAAACTGCGGAAATATTATTGAGACAGACCTGGAGGAAAGGAGAGACGTGAAATTCTGTTAGGGATTGAAGTAGACAAGGGTTCAGCGGCGGAGTTTTATGAGCACGGCATAATCCATAAAATGAAGTTCTTCTTCGACTACGTAAGTACGAACTGCTCAAAGAAGGCTTCGTATCTTTAAGCCATATGAATAAATATTGATGCATAGGTGGAGTTCACAGCACATCGACTGGCACAAAAGATCTTACCACTTCCGAAAGAGGTCAGATCTTTTGTCGGAAAACGAATCGAAGGCAGCTAAGGCAGGGAAATTGCTTATCAGAAAATCAGTGCTGTGCCGGATTACTCAAAAACCGTGATTCTGAGTGAAGAAACGCACGTAAAACGGTTCGGCATTCCACAGCGCTGGATGAGATCTTAGGTCTACTGCGCTGTGGCAGTTTGTGGTATGGTAATGCATACCGACACTTCGGAGGAATAAGCCACCGCCATCTTCAGGTTAGAAGTGAATAGGATGAACTTATTATTATGGGTCTACAGGGATCTCGCCGTACTTGCCTGGTATCCACTAGAAGCACTACACACTGAACACAGGCTGAAAGACAAGCCTTTTTAATTCAAAGAGATTGTCCGACGAGCAAACCAACGAACTACCTAAGGTACCAAAGCTTCAGTGATCATTATGGAATTTGTTATGCAGCTTTCAGGAAATCTGCTGTTATGGCTCTGGCACCATGCCTGTCTTCGGATCCTATCCCAATGAAATGAAGTCCACTTCAGAGTAAATAAACTTGCTGCTCTAAGACCTGTACAGTTCAATACCATTCTCCCCTCTTTGTTGCCGCCTCTAGAACGTAATTATGAATAACGAGTCGGTACAGGTTGGAGTAGTATACTGACTGTGCTCTATTAACATGTATAGATCTTGCATTCAGCTACAGCAGTCCCGCTCATCACGTTCCACGCTACACAGTGTCATGTTGCCCGCGACACATTGTCATGTTGCCCGCGACACATTGTCATGTTCCATGCGACACATTGTTATGTTCCACGCGACACATTGTCATGTTGCCCGCAACACATTGTTATGTTCCACGCGACAGATTGTCATGTTCCACGCGACACATTGCCATGTTCCACGCGACACAGTTTCATGTTCCACGCGACACATTGTCATGTTGCCCGCAACACAATGTCATGTTCCACGCGACAGATTGTTATATTCCACGCGACACATTGTCATGTTCCACGCGACACAGTGTCATATTCCACGCGACACAGTATCATGTTGCCCGCGGAAACCTTCAGAATGAGAAAGTGTCTTCTAAACATTTCCCTTGCAAAACCGGGGTAAAACGCCGAAGCCGTTTTGAAAACAGACGAACTGTTCATTTACGGAGGGGTGCATTTCTTTACTACTTCTTTGTGTAAAAGTGCATTGTATTTTATACAAAGTTTTCCTAATATTTCCAGCACTGTTATTATTCTTCATGGTGTATAAAACTACACAGGTAAAGTTGTGCACATAATTACAGTGTACTTATTCATTCTTAATTCTGTTTACTGAATTGTATTTTGCCCGCCTGCAGACCAAATTTTGCCGCATTTGCCCGCACCATATAAAAGGTTGAGCAGGTCTGTTCTAGAGACACGTGCGAGACCTGCTACATGCGTTATTTAAATCAGCACACTGATGCCAACTTTCAGGTCAAGCACCACCGAAATGTAAAGCTCAGAGCGCTATCGGACTCCTCTGCTAGCATATTGATGCCCGTCAAATACACACATGTTCCGGTCAGTCAGCGGCAGCAACAGCGGAACGAATTAACTATTAATAAAACTGACTGGGCTAGTCGAGGTCTGAGATCCACGGATCAGAGCCCGTGACTGGAAATCAAACATTACGTTTTTTTTTACGTCTGTCGTCTGAGCAAAACAAATTATTTATTACTTCAGGATTCGTTTGTAATTTGCATTAATCCGTGCTCGTGTCATCACCATAATAATCACCATCATAATCATCTAGGTAATATAGAGTTGGGCTACTTTTTGACCCGTTCCGTTCTCACAGGTCCAAAAGTCTCTTTAATGACCCCCCCCCCCCGGTTTCTGCCGCCTTTTGGTCTGCAGTTTTTTTTTTTAGTATTCTGTTCTAGTTAATGTATTATGGGACATTCCGTTTATGTTACAACGGATTTATTTTGCATTCCTGTATTTGTTCAAAACTGGGTTATTTGTAGTTCTTTTGCAATCTCTGTGTTTGTTGTATAATCTGTCGAAGTGTGCCCTACTGTTTTTCTCATATATTTTATCTCTGCTGCTGTTATTCTTCTTGCGTCTCTTGCTTTTATGGTCCAATTTTCACTACCTTATAACAGAGCTGGAAGGGCTCGTGTAACACCGGATTTCTCTTCGTATAGCACAGATTCCCTAGATGTGTATCTATTTACATCGGTCTGCTCCCTCATTACGTTACTACTGCTACTGCTGGTACTGTACCTTACGGTTAAAAATGTTCCTCTTCGCTACAGTAAATTTCTTAGTTTCTCATTCTGTTCCCCCGTGGCTTCCAAAAAGGGCTGCACCTTACTATATTTTCCCTTTTACATTTCATTTGAAAGTAGCATTTTCCATAACTTTATCTGTTACATTTACACGTTACAATATACTCAACCACTCAAGACATACATCTCGCACATTTTCTATTTCTCAGCCTACGCTATATGCAGACTTTCAGAACAAGGCATGAACCCAATATGCAGCTCCATGGAATAACATTTTATGAAGCTGCGAATCGCAAGGCTGGCCAATACATGTCAATTACCCCGTCCCCCCTCATTTATGAAATAAAGATTAATTACCTTGTTCTTTCACAAGAGCCCGGAATTAATCCTACCCTTCCGCTACAAAACTGAAACAAGGTGGTAGCGTACGTGCGTTTAAACACCATCCACTAATTTTAAGTGAAGAAGGGAAAAAGGGGGCCAGCTAGTTTCCAAAACGTCTAATTCTGGACTCGAACATGTAATCTACAACACAATTAACCCTTTAAACACCCAGTTAAATCCCATCTGCCAGCATTATTCGGAGCTCGCCATATTCTCCACTTTAGCAGGTAAAGGGTTAATTTATGCAAGTCATTTACCATATTTTGGTTACAGAAGAGAAATCGTGGGCTGTACGTGTAGTACGGATGGGTGAGTCAGTACGTAATTCATAGTTTAGTGGGGAAATTTCTTGGACGACCACCGTGAAGGGGATCGAAGGACAGCGTCAAGGAACTGAAGAACCGATCAAGATCTTGCCAGTGGTGAGTGTTGTTCCCAGTAGAATGTTCATCGAATTACAAGAAAAAATATGTAACCCCCCCAATCTGAATTGGTGCTATTGCTACCAGCAGTGTCATTAGATCCGCAATAACAAGTTACCGATCAAGTTGACTTGGGTGGGGGCGCGTCTGACTTTTGTTCGTATTGTGCCCGGTTCTAATCTGGGCAGTGATACCGGCTATCATAACCGGGATTGATTGTGATTTTCCTCAGCCCTCCCACCCACCCCCCACGCAATTCCGAAACAGTACTTCAAATTATGTCAGGAGCGCTTCGTTTTTACTCTCTGTTCATTTAATTAGGCTACTAACCTTCCCAACATTCGACGCTACATAATCTGAAATACTAACAGCGTCGTTAAATGAATCATGCGGCAATACTGTCCATACAAAATCTGTAATCGCCTCTGCGATGCGAGCACTTGTGTGGGTCCTAGCGCTGTCATTGGAAAGGCAACACTTTAGAAAATTTTCTTACGGGACGGACACCGCGAAAGCGAGCCTTCGGACTTCTTAGTGTTTCGTCCTACAAGAAAAGACGTCTACAGTGTTGCTTCTCCATGAGAGTACTAGGCAGCAGACACGTGTGTGTACCACAGATAAAAGTTCACTTTACAAGAGGCCATGGAAGTTCAATTGGGGGAGTAGAGGTATAGCTCTACCCTTTCTTTAACCTCGGCGCTAGAAAGGAACGCGTGGTCGACGCCACGTCCCTGCCGCTTTGCCCCAGGAAAGAAACTCGGTACCCATTGCACGTACAGGAGGCCGGGTGAGCCCCAGAGCCTGTCTACATAGATGAGGAAAATCTCACACCCACCGGAATTCGATCCCCGGACGGTGCAGCCCGTAGCGATTGGCTATACCGACTGAGCTATCCCGGCCCACTGTGTACCACCGTGACCGTCACAAATTACACCTGAGGCAGAAAGAATGATTGAAGATCAAATGGCCTCCAGCTGCATGGTATATTTTAATAGCTGAACGTCCCGTGTTATTACCACTAAGAATTATACCAAGACAGCCAGCACAACTAAGCGTGTATGTATTTCATTAGTGCAACATGTTTTGGCCTAACAGGAGGTCATCTTCAGGCACTACAAATTCCGTTAAGGCAATTTTTGTGTGTTCCCTTTATATTTTATTCGATTTGCAGTGCCTGATGATGACCTACTGTTAGGTCGAAACATGCAGCACTGATAAAATAAATAAATGCTCAGTTGTGTTGACTGTCTTTGCATAATCAATTTTTATTTCACCAAATGTACTGGCGGTTGGTCAAAGTACATGGGCATGTAGGTGAACGGATTCCATCTATTAGCTCCAGAGCACTTTTCGTTAGCGAAGCTGTTTTAGTGCCGTTAACACGTCACGTCTATCATACAAAGGAAAAATTCATGTAGAAATGAAAAATTGCCTGTATAATACATGCAGTTATTCATTCCCACGGGGGTTTCTAATTATGTGGTCCGTCTACCTGTGTCTGAAAAGCCACATCCACGCTCGAAATGCACGAAGTCTTGTTAGGAGGAACGCGGTAACGAAGGTTGTGTAGGCCTACTTCACAATTTGGAATATGCACCTCATTTCACGACATGGGCAGGCTGGGATGCCGGCTGCCAGCTCCAGGCGGGTCTCCTGCATTACGTAGCTTTAAAAATACTTTGAGGCTTGCTCTAGTGACACACAGGCGGGCTTATTTGGCACCGGGCACTTGCGGATTTAAACAGCGCAACCGCCAGCTCATATACCAGCTTTACTTAATTCTAAGGATTATCTTATTCCTCGACACACACCAGCGATCAACTGACACTGCAGGACTACGTGTATATGCGCTACTATATTAATCCAATGACGTATTCACATACTTTCATGTATATTCATATACAATGAACTGTGTCTGGTAACTAAAGACAAAAACGTGCCCACTTATGAAAACCGGTCTGTTGTTTCCCAATTTCTTGATGGATATTTGGTATGGTCACGTCGAGAGAATGGACCCAACGCGATTACCAAAAATTATGATTAACTGGAAACCTGAAAGAAGAAAAAAACGAGGCCTCCCCGAAGAACCTGGAAAGATGGGATATATACAGCTATGGGTGAAAGAGATCTAAGACTGGGCGAATGGAACAATCGAAGGCAATGGAATATAAAAGTCGGAAGGCGTCGCCAGACGTTTTAAAACTGCGCAATATATATATATATATATATATATATAATTTCGGTGTAGTGCAATGTAGTGGACGTTCGTTATAGAGTGACTCCATAAAGCTAGCAACTATAAAACTTCGAAACATGCATTCCATGAACATAGTCACTGAAATTCGTTCTGGCCTTCCACGTATTGCGATTCCAGAGCAGCATCTCTGCTGTAATCCTGCAAAACTGGGAACATTATGAATATTGAAAAGTAGGCCTATTTCCCACTTTTCCATACAATCTAAACGTGTAAATTAATCCTTCCACTAGATGGAATTGATACAGAGATGACTGCTGGTGTATATTCCATTCTTATATAGCATAATTTCGCCACAGAAAGGCATAACAGTATATACAGTCTAGCAGTGGCGTACCGAGGGTGGGGGTTCAAATCCCCTCAAAATTCCGTAGGCCCTCCAAAATCCTGCCAAACTCAAACCGACTGTGAAAACTGTTAAAATTTTTTGAATTTAGGACGCCCCAAGATTTTCGAAAAAAAGACAGTAAAATTCTAAAACTACCATCGGTTCGCAATTGTTTTACATTAGCAATGACAAATAAATTGGTTGTCATCATAAATAGTCTTAAAGTACCAAAAATTAAGAAAATTTTACTATATGAAATGAAATTTCTTGTACCAAATTAC
>Ga0123355_10014307_pt1 | contig 12400 bp, 7 predicted proteins | sample TergutEmb28metaG_3_FD_89872 | JGI IMG/M metagenome (GOLD analysis project Ga0123355, IMG submission 89872) | Embiratermes neotenicus P1 segment gut microbial communities from Petit-Saut dam, French Guiana - Emb289 P1 | ecosystem: Host-associated > Arthropoda: Insects > Digestive system > Gut ...
GGAACTTATTTTCATGTCCCCCTTCTGGTGCCTAGAATTTTAAGGTGGCTTCTAGATTTTTGGAAAGTTTGTGTGCCCTTGGTTTAGTTATTAAACAGGACAACAATTATTTATTTACTCTTGAGTGCCATATTTGATTTGACACAGCATGATGTGTGTAGTATGTGAGGTAGTTTATATTTTTTTGTGATAAATACCGTATACTGATGTGAAAATCTCTTAATTTCTTGCAGGTAGGATCCCTGGATTACAGAGAGATGGCCGAGTTATGTATGGAAGCCATGATTTTAATGCAGTTAATGTACAGGGAAAGATGCTGTGCTCCGGTAACCTTGCCAACCAAAGCTATAGTAACAACTTAAGTTTCCTGGAAGATCAAATAACACAGTTGCTGAAGGAAGAACAACAGTTACCCACTGTCATGGCTGGTGGTGTCTGGGGGGCAGAGAGAGTGAAAAGGTGGTCAGGTCCAAGGACTGGGTCTGCTTCCCAGTCTGGGTCATTTCAGTGTCCAAGGTGTGGAAAAGTGTATCGTTGGAGAAAGAACATGATTAGTCATATGCGATTGGAGTGTGGCAAAGAGCCACAATTTCAGTGTCCGCACTGTCCACAACGGACAACACAGAAAAGTAGCCTATTGACACATATCAATAACAAACATCGGTCATGAAATTGTCTTATTTTTGGGTGGCTGGTGAAACTGTAATATCCTGGGTTTTGGTGTCTGTAGTTTGTAGGTTGACGCTGATGTCTCAGAGTAAGATGCTGTCGGAATCTTCAGGGCTGAAGGAATTGAGTCCTAATATTGACTACACAGTGCTCAAACTCAGAAGACTGTTGAAAAATCCCTGTTCTGAAAACATAAAAATTTACAATGGATGTAACATTGCTTTTGAGAGCATAGAAAGCCTTAGATCAGACCATGTCCATAAAGCACTGTATATTTAATTTTATGAGAGTGATGTGAATAGAGTTGAAGGCTTTGTAAACCAAGACATGATGTTTGTTTATTTGTTAAGTTCATCAATTTGTAGAATTGGTAATTGTGATGAAATGTTGCTTATTATATATGTTGTAGAAATGTGTAATTTTGTCAACATGACAAGAATTAATTATCTGCTATGGCTGTATGAGCTGTAGAGACTTAATCTTGGCACCAGATGGGTTGAGTGTTCATCTTCACCCCTGGCTACTTTACCACCACAGAGAAAGCCACCAGTACTGATTGGGTAGAAGGAATGGTGGGATCCGGAGCCAGTCATCTGGTTGCTTTGGATGAAAGATAAATCTATTGCACTTTGTTGGAGTCTAACCACAATTTCTCAGCTCTCTAGCCTGTTGCATGGCCATTATACTGACTATTCTGTCACAGCTACCATTGAATAACCAATATTTGTTTAAAATCAAATAAAGTCTTTGTGTTTTTCTGTGCTTATAATGCATTATAACATGTAGTTTGACATATTTAACTCCAGGTTTGTGGTTCCCATGGTGGTGTATCTGAAGACTCAAGTTTCCTGGGATGTTATGCTGTGTCAGCTGGTAAATAATAACATTATGTAAGACTTCAGTCTTCAAGAATTAAATCACCTTTAATGAGGGGTTCAAGAAATCTCACACTCCATCTAATTGGGTGTGTCAAATTAAAAGAGCTGAGAAATTCTGTGCTGCAAAGAAGTGTCACAGTGTTCATAAAATAATGGTTATGTACCATACATTTTATCAAAAATGTGGCCAAATGTTCATGTTTCATCATTTTTGCTTCACAAATTTCACCAAAGATGTGTTCCTCATTTTGAATTTGATAAGAGGTCACTCTTTATGATTTGTTAAAGTGTTCTTTAAGACACACATGTATTTTTTATGGATGTAGTTATCACGTAGTGAAACTAGTAAGATCTGTTGATCTCAATAAATTTCATATTCAGGAAGTTTATGGTATGGGTGAAATACTTGGTTTCTGTTTCCTCATTCTTTAGTGGTTCAGAAAGTCCTTTCCTGTATTAAGTAATATGTTTGTTTACTGTGTAGGTGTTCCACAGAAATGGTCTGCAGACTTTGTGGGAGAATGCAGAGTTTTTTCAGTTGTGTGAATAAATAAAGAGAATAATGGGAAATTTAATACTATTCATGTGTTCTGCTCAGTTGTGGTACATGTACAAGGATTACTGTGTTTCCTGATGGTGTCCTCTGTTGGGTATTCCAAAGGGAGCAGAATGTACCAGAAGTTGAATCTGTTTCTGACCTCACAAGACAGTGAGGGGTCTGAACTGCAGTGTTGAGTCTGTTCAGAATAGCTAATCCCAGTCACTGGACTCACATGATCCTAAGTGCAATGTACTGTTATGAAAATGTTTTGGGTTTGACATTCACATTAGCTTCCTTCTACCCCCCCCCCTCCCCCCACCCCCCAAAGATTTGTGATGTATTGTGTTTTATATGTGAGGGGGTGAATTGGGTAAGGTAATGTGTAAAGACAATTTTATACGGGAATTGGCGCATTTTGATTTTTCATGGAAGTATTATTTTATTGTCTTTATTCTCTACATATATGTATGTTTAGAAATAGTATGGATAAAAAACCTGGAGCCATATGAGCTTGCTAAGAACTGATAGTTTTATGTTCAGTACTGATCACAGTTACATGTACTGAATTGAGAAGCAATACATAATATATTTCAGTATGTTTTAATCATGAGAGTGATGTTTGGGAGTAGGGATCTACGTGTATCATGGGAGGGGTTCTTCACATTTCCACTCTGTTGTGTGTTTACTATAGGTGAAAGCTTTGTTTTACGAACAGGCAAGTTTGCACACACACACACACACACACACACACACACACATACAACTGAGGACTGAACTCAGAACCTTCTGACTGTGGGTGCAATATTTTACCTCTAGATGACCAGCATGTGCATATATTATACCTCCCAAACAGGGCGGTGTCTGACTTCATTGTGGTGTACTGAGATTGGTATACAAATGTATTTACCATCAGATTTCATTTTCTTTCCCTACCCTGAGATGACCCTTGATATTAAATGAGTGTACTTCATAAACTCTTATGCAAAGGAAGAAAGTAAAGTTGGCTTTGCTTCAAGCACTGTGCCATATAGACATATAGGTTGCATGCAGTTAACAGCTACACACTTTTGGAACCATGGTACTAGGTGGATTTGAATGATTATCTTCGTTCTTGTGGTATGACTGGAAGAAGGTGGAAGAAAAGCATTAGGATGAAACTTAGGTAGATCAGGTGTTACTCAAGGTAGTGTGCCATGTAGCTGTTTATAGATCAGTAGTCAGAATTTTAACATTATTGTCAGTCAGTAATTTTGGTTACTTTTTGACCGATTGAAACATCATTTGTCTGTGTAAGGTTTGAAGTTTTTGTCAGAATACGGGTTTGCATCTTGGTCTTGTGGGTTAGAACAACATTTCGTCACAACCCAGTCCAGTACATATTTACTCTGTGATACTGTCTGAAAGTAGTGGTATATTTTTTAATGGCAGATTACTACCTACCTTGGAATATCAGGGCAGTGTTTCATCCCTTCATGAATAAACATAGTACCTATTTGTATTTTAAATTGAGTTTGTTTTTATGGCACAAATTTCTTACATTTCTCCAAACAGAACATTTATATTACAGAAGTGTGTGTATATTTACATGAAATATAAAAGTATTAATTTAAAAATATTGTTGACAGTTCATTGCATTAGAGGTTTAAAATTTAGTTGTTGGTTTGAAAACAACAGTCATATGTTTTCTTTGAATTGTTTATAAATCTATGATTTTGATTGATTGTTTATAAGTCAATGACTGATTGTTATTGCCATCTCTAATGTTCCTTGTATGTGCTTCAGGAAACTTGTCATTGGAATGGCTCATTGGACTTAACAAAGAACATGGCCGGTACATTAATCCAAATGCTGAAAGCAGTAGCACATCACGACAGAGTACTTGCATTGGTTCATCATTTACGTGTGGTGCGTGTGGGAAGAACTATACTTGGAAGACATCATTAACAAGACATCAGAGGGATGAGTGTGGCAAGGAGCCTCGGTTCCCATGCCCATACTGCCCACATAAATCAAAACGCAGGGGCAGGTTATGGCACCATATTGCAAGAGTGCATCAGCTGTAGCGCTTGGTATGCATGCCATATTGATTTTGAGATAAATTTCATTGTTCTTGGTTGCATAATGATCATTCTGAAAAGTAAAATTTGTACAGGATTTTTGTGAGAGTTGAGTTGAACATTATGTCATGGAAGGAAGCAGTCCTGGTCTTCTGAAGGCATTGCCCCTGCATTTGTGTGGGGACTCTGGCATGCTGCTGAAGGAGCTCAGAGTATTGAAGTTTCTGAGCCAGGATTCAAAACCTAGGGTATCACTGGACCCAACCAGGAATTAAGTCCTGTGCGGTATAAGATTACTTATGTTTTGGAGGAACACACCACCTGTAACTTCGGGGTAGAAGTGAGCCGAGTAGGGAAGATGGTTTATTATGTAGAATGCAGGAGAAATTTGTTAGTGCAAAGAGGACAGGACTAAACAATCAGAACCATGTATGATGAAAGAAGGTAGTGGGTAGGTGATAGTGAATGTGAACACACGTTGCACAGAGGGAGCAGTAAACACAAGGAAACAAGGGAGGCCATTTTGTTTTTTCCTTTTCCATTCCCCCAAATGTGAACCCCCACCCTCCAGGCTACTGCCATTGGCCTACCTCTAGCTACACGGTGTTACTTCCACAAAGACTGCTGTCTTAAACTTTGCTACAGTGAGAACTTCAGGTCTCATTTACAGTCAGGAATAACCTCTGTACAATATTGTTTGACAGTGTTTGCTGTTGTCTTCAGTGTGAGGTAGTGCAGTGTGGTTGCGCTTTGTGTACTCAGAAATTTTTGCAGTATTTCTGATACAAAACACAGAAATTTTACTTAATGATATGTCAGAATTTTATTTCTTGCATGTACAAACACAGAATGAAGGTCCTGAACTTTCCAAATGCAATTTTGAAACTGCTCAGCGAGTCTATCTATAAGCTACCTGAAATTTTCCATATTCTTCTTGTGCATCACAATGTTACTATCACTAAAAGTGGAGAGACAGAGACTGATAAATAGTGAACAGTTGAACGTGAATGAAAATATAGCGTATGTGGAAGTTTTAACTTGTGGGCATGTAACAGAAAACAATATGAGTAAGTGCTTATGTAGACCTGCATATGAGTGGGAAAATAGTCCATATGGCACTAACCCTATGTAAGGTTATAGGAGAATGGGAAGTTATACAGAGTTGTGTGAAGAGAAGAGGAATACTTCTGTTGGTACTGTAGCATTATGAGGACGGTATATGTGTGGATGATCGATGAGATGGGGTAATGTAAATGTATGGAAAAATCTGAGCTCTGTACAAAACCTGGTTTTAGCACAAGCTCAGACACATGTAGAGGTGGTCTCTAACTCGTATAATATCAGTTAAAAATTGTTTACACGCCTGTTGATGTTCACATTTAACATAATATTCTTTAGTAGGTGGTGCGGTAAAATTCAGTGCATATACATGTGTTCTCAAGTGGAGGTTCTGTACATTGATGATGCTCCATTGTCATATTTACAAACTGATATGATTATGTCAGGAGAAAATAATTGCGAAAATATTACGCAATATGGGAAAACCGTGATTTCCTCCCGGGTATTTAAATGTAAAGGTAAAGATGAAGTCCCTGTATATGTGATGATGTCACAAAGGGAAGTGCGGGTATAGTTTTACTCTTTCTCAATGTCAGAATATAATTTATTCTGTTATTCGTCACTGTGTACATAGATCTTGTTATGTATTTATTCCACTACGTATTGCTAACTTTGAACAAATTTGTAATGATAGAATTATGGTAAAAAATGCTACTCTTACCACAGCCCACTCTATCAATGTTTTCTTACTGACATCATTTGTCCTTCTTACAGGAACATCTTTAAACATGGAAGTACATCATAAGTGGCAGCCCAGACATGGTAGTGTTCTGAGATATGGTATTTGTCAATCAGCACCTGGCTTTGAAGATTTTAAGTGTGACGCATGTGGTAAAAAGTATCGATGGAAGACTTCACTTGTAAGACATCAGCGAGAAGAGTGTGGAAGAGACCCCCAATTCCAGTGTCCATTTTGCCCCAGTCGAACAAAACTGAAATGCAATCTAAAGAAACACATCAGACACTTTCATGAACAAGTCTTCTACCAATCATAACTTGGAGTACTTACAGTCATTTAGTTGTTTTTGCAAATATGACATTTTGTTTCCACTTAACCAATTTGATCCTTGCAGTAGCTTGGAACATCCACATGCTACTGTAAGCTGGAAACATGTATACAGACAATGGTATTTGTTCCATTTCCTTAACAACTGTTAGGTTTGTGCATAGATACTAGGGGCTTTTATTATCTGCAATAATTGTAACTGCCACATTTTTAGTTGATCCGGAAGCCATAGATTCAGCAGTAGTTTTCTATTGTGAAATAATTTTATTGGTTAATTCCTTTAGCAATAAATTTGATCTAGAAATGTTGTGTATGGGAAGTATCTGGAAACCACAATCAAAATTTTATCAAAAAACGGGTAAGTGCTTGGAGTAAGTTTGGACAACTTCACCTTCAATAGTAATTTTTTTGTGGTGCTTTTTGACTATGTAATGTAATGATAATTCCATCAGAGTTTGCCACATTTTGTTTATTGCTGTTACAGTGGGATAGAATACAAAGACAGGTGCTTAAAACTGCCATGTTTTCAGGACATGCTAATTGAGTGGGCAGTAGGTGACATGATTTAAAAATCAGCAAAGCATTATATTTAATTATTAACATTTAAATGTAATGTGTTCCTTTTTGGGTAATTCCCCGGCGTCTGAGTTCTAATAGCCGACGTTTCGGAACTCACTGTCGGTTTCATCTTCATAGGCAGATGAATGAAGTATCATACTTCATTCACCTGCCAATGAAGATGGAACCGACAGAGAGTTCCGAAACGTCGGCTATTAGAACTCAGACTCCGGGGAATTACCCAAAAAAGGAACACATTACATTTAAAACACAGCAGAAGCTTAAAAACAAGAAACATTTAAATGACCTATGTTCACATACATGAAGGCACATAAAAATGGACCCCAAGAGATTAATTTTATGTATTTAGGCAATAAGGAACTTTCCTGAAATTTTATGAGTTTATTTTCAACAACATGCCATTTGTTTAATAATGTTATCTTTTTATGTTGCAGCATGCACTAAAATTTAAATACCAACTGTGTTATTTAAATGTTAAGTACTTTGAATTGTATTGTATTGTATTGTATTGTATTGTATTGTATTGTATTTTATTTGCATTCCATGAATCCACAATAACAATAAAATGGGATATAGAACATGTCAAGAGTAATACAAGTACTTTGAATTGATGCTGTTGTGTAAAGTGTATAAACATGCTCTGAGGATTCTTCTGCAGAACTGTTGTAGGTCTAGCAGAATCGTAGACAGTTCCTTTCAGTTACCCTTCCACTTGACCTGACCCCTGGATCAGGATTTGCCTTGACTACACCATTTGAAACACCAAGAACTGCTTAACCAGTGACAAAGTGTCATGTACCAGAAGAACAGAATGCTCAGTGTCTGAACTGACTGGTGTCTCAAATATATGCTTTAGGAGCTATTTAATATAATTTTTGTTGTGACTGTAAGTGAGGTGTGTCACAACATGGATATGGCATGTGCCATGACAGCAAAAGGGTTTATGTTATATGGCATTTAATTGGCCAGTTCATCACCACGTATGCTTAATCAACAAAACAAACTTATTTATCTTCGTAATTAACCAACTTGATACACAAAATTTTGTTTTACAGTAAGTTTATTTCGTGCCTCTACATGTTTGGAGCACATGTGCTCATCATCAGGAGGTCAGAATTGTACTATACAGCCTGTAGAGGCACGAAATAAACTTATTGTAAAACAAAATTTTGTCCATCAAGTTGGTTAATTACTAAGATAAATATACTGAAATGTAAGGTCAGCAAAACATAAAACAAACAAACAAACAAACTTACTCCACAGACTTATTCCATGTGTTAAAACATTGCTGTGACAGTCTCAGATGTGTGCTGAGATGCTGAGATGCAATTGAAGTCCATTCTGAAAAATATGCTGTTATTGTTTGTATGATAATAAAATGTAACTAATAAAAGATAAATTAATTTTATAGTTCTCTTCACAGTGAGTCATAATTTATGGTTATTTTCAAATGTTAAATGTATTGTTATCAATGGACATTCTGTGACATAGCCCTATCAGAATTAAAGATTTTTGACATGTTGTATATGCTGTTCATTAGATATATATTATATAATATTCAGATTCACATCTTGTCTTTAATTACAATTATCCCCATACAAGTGAGATGATTTTTGGGCTGTTTTTGGTAATTAAGTGCATGTATAAATGACATGCATTATGAGACGGTAGGTATTCATGTGCTGTGTATGATGAAGTAAAAGTTTGGTCCATAATAACATTGAAAAATAAACAGAAGAGTGAGAAAAGCATAAGGCCTAAGTGCCATTTTGAGGCTGACCGAACATATTCAAAATTGAATATACAAGTATATCAGTGGTAATGTACAGTTATTACAAGGTGTAATTGCCATCATTGTGAGAATGAAGTATAGGTTATTTGTAGTTGTTACTTCATTACTAATTCATTATTGAACACTTCGTTACATGTGAGTTAAGCAGATAACAATGAAGTTAAACCTTTGCAGTATCTATTGTAGAGAATTATAGAAAAAAATTAATTTTTCCATTATTGTGCATAACTATGTAGGGCATTGAAAGTAATGAGTCCAATAACAACAGGGCACAATGATTTTTTTTTTCTGCAAATAAAGCTCGAAGGAATGCTGTGTACAGTGTGTTCACTGCATTTTTTACCATCATAAAAGAATAGTGTGTACAGTAAATTACTTAGGAGTGTGAAAATTGTGCTCGCATTTTATAACTGTTGTGGTTATTTGTTTCCACAGACAAGCAGTGGTTACAACACGATAAATCTTTCAACTCATCATCATGGATCGATTGCATGAAGAATTATGCAGATTTCAACTTTAAGCTTCTGTCCATCTCTTCACATCACAGCTCAAAAGATGGCTTGTATTCCCGTGTTGGTAACTTTCCATGTCCAGACTGTGGGAAGATATATATTTGGAAGACTTCTTTGATTCGTCATAGACGTGAGGAATGTGGCAAGGAGCCACACTTCCAATGTCCATATTGTTACAAGAAGACAAAACTGAAATGTAACTTGCTGAAGCATGTGAGAAACTGTCATCCTGAATCAAGACTCTAGAACAGTGTTTCCCACACTTGTTTTCCTATGGTGGCCCTTTAGTTATGAAAAACTTCATGGTTTTTCTAACCAGTAAGACATATGTATTAAAAATTAAGTGAACTGCATACACAGTGAAATTAGGGGCAGATTAAATTTGGGAAATGTTTGCTACCATCCACTTCAGAATCTCTTGTCTTTCTGTTTGTTATAGGAAAATGTAAAGTTAAAGATACACAGAGCTACAGTCATGTGTTGCTTAACGGCAGGGATACATTGTGAGGAATGCGTCGTTAGGTGATGTCATCATTGTGCAAACATCATAGTGTGTATTGACACAAACTTAGATAGTATAGCCTGCTACACACCCAGGCTATATAGTATAGCCTATTGCTCCTACGTTACAAACTTGTACAGCACATTACTGTACTGAATACTGTAGGCAATTGTAACACAATGGTAAGTATTATAATATTATATTGTAATATTATAATCTTATGGGACCACCATGAAACGTGTGGTCCGTCATTGACCAAAACGTCGTCATTTGGCGTATGACTGTATCACTTCATTTAACGTTTTTTGTAGATGTGAAACATGGTCTGTCATGTTGAAGAAAGAACACAGGATAAGGGTGACTGAGAATGGGTTGCTAAGGACGATAGGTATTTGGACCTGACAGGGAGGAAGTAACAGGATACTGCAGAAAATTGCATATGAGCTTCATGATTTGCATTCATTACCAAATTTCATTTTTGAGTGATCAAATCAAAGGAGGATGGAACGGGTGGTACAAGTTGCACACGTGACAGAGGAGGGAAATAATTGTAGGGTTTTGGCTGGAAAATCTGAAGGAAAATGAATACTTGGAAGACCTAAGCATCACTAGGAGGGTAATGTTGAAGCATATTAAAGAAGTAGTTTGGGATAGTGTGTGCCAAATTCATCTGTCACCAGATAGGGACAAGTGCTGGCCTGTTGTGTAATAAACCTATGATTTCCAGAAAATGCATGGAATTTCTTGAAGACTTATTAATTTCTCAAGACTGACATTGCTGCAGGGAGGTAGTTGGTAAATTAAAAATTAAGTGTGATGTAATATGTTGTGTTACTCTTATATCATAGCAAATTCATTGGGCTGTTGCATAAGTAAACTGAATTAACTGGTTTTAAGTGAAGCTTATTGCAGGTTATTTGGCTTATTAACTGCATTCAAGAATTGTTTAGGTTTCTCTTTTTGAATTATTATTCTTGAGGGAGTCTCATCATCACTATCTACATACATTTTTGGCAATTCATTGTGTTGCTCAATGCAAGCCAATTGTTATTTCTCTTAGTGATATGTTTTCAAGGGTTGTGTAAAATTATAATTCTTCATTAGAGAAGATTTCTGTAGATCTGCTGGCAACCATTTACACAATGAAGTTGTGGAACCACTGTTACAAATTATTTTATGGCATATCCTTATCAAAGGAGTGCCAAAAATTGCAGCATCTTTGAATGTATATGCATATGTACATATCATGAGTAATATGTTTATTTGTATGTATTTTTGACCTATTGACATAACTAGGAAACTGTGTATACCCAGAGCTGACCTGAATATGGTTAAAATTTTAAAATATTACCTTCCCCTGATGGGAATGCAACCCTCATGTATCTAACTAATGGCCATGTACTTTGCTGACAGGTTATTCTGCCTCATAGTTGTAGTATAGGGTCATTTTGCTGGCATATATCATCTGTCATTTCCTGTTGGTTCACTTGCTGTATTGACATAGAACTGTCTCCCACAGGCATGGCAGAATAGTTGTTGGAACTAACAAATAGTATTTGTCAAATATAATAATGACCCTATGTAAACATGTTATGTAGTGCCCTGTCCTATTATTAAAGTATGTATGAGGTACATAATTTGTACTTGTAATGATCACGATTCCTTGTACACTTCCTATTTGCCCAGTCACGCTGTAGATCCTTATCACCTTCTACAATCCTGATTAGCTGTTTTCATGGCAGTGTGTTTGTAACTCTGAATCCCCACTTGAGGTTCCTTTTGAAATAAATATATGTGAAAACTGAACTGAGGAAATTACTTCTTGGAGGAAATGTTAACGTTGAAGCTAACAACTTGGGCTCATTGAAATTGTATGTGACATGAAATGTAACCAAGAACAATAAGTGGTGGGTTCCAGTGTGACCTGTTAGGTTTCTTACCCAAAGCACTTGAAATCTGAAGATGAAGGCAGCATGTTCCTCCATTTGTAAGACTTCAAGTTGTCAAAAATCAGCAAACCATAACCAAATTATATTTTATCACAACTTGTCTCCATAAAACAAGTGTTAAGTGTTACCAAACGCATCCCTTTCTGTGTTCCTTATGCATTTCTGACATGCTGTCTCTTTATGTTGTGATTTTAAGATTTACACAGAGTGGTAAATGTAGCAGCACAGTTTAGATCTACCTCTGTATTATACAGGGACAGTATTATATCTGAACAATATCATATGTCACTTCCTGTTGAGATGATGATGGGTTTGATAGAGTCCACTCAGCCGACCATCCACGTGTGTGGTATAATAGCAGTGGGAAGTAACAAATGATATTCATAAGACAAAATAAGTAAAAATATTATTGTAAAAATTGCTCAGACTGGCAACCACCATGGTGGATATGCAATTCACATCTCTTGCGGACACTCTGGTTAGTGTTGACACTGTGCACTGGTGCACTTAGATTGTTAAGAAAGAACACTTTTCATAGTCATATCATTGGGCATAACTTCATCTCACCTCTGGAAGCTCACACTATTATCTAGGTGGACAGAGGTCACAGTTGTCAACACAGACCATGTCTGCAAGCACCCCATACGTATCATCATCACCACCACCACCACCACCCCCCCCACCCCCCCCACCACCACCACCACCACCACCACCACCACAACCACCACCACCACTACCACCACCCCAACCACCACCACAACCACCACCACAACCACCACCACCACCACCACCACCA